>Ga0209084_1000408_pt1 | contig 40227 bp, 38 predicted proteins | sample C_130820_MF_Meta_FD_187309 | JGI IMG/M metagenome (GOLD analysis project Ga0209084, IMG submission 187309) | Freshwater microbial communities from Lake Croche, Canada to study carbon cycling - C_130820_MF_MetaG (SPAdes) (version 2) | ecosystem: Environmental > Aquatic > Freshwater > Lake... | reverse complement strand
AGTAATTCTCACCGCAGAGTCAGTTGTGTTGACCGATTGACCGCCGGGGCCGGATGACCTAAAAACATCGATTCGGATATCCGATTCGGGGATGTCCACCACATCTGTTTGTTCAATCAGCGGAACCACTTCAACTGCAGCAAAACTTGTTTGTCTTTTGCCAGCAGCATTGAACGGGCTCATTCGGACCAAACGGTGGGTTCCTGCTTCAACCGATAGCTGCCCGTAGGCATAGGGAGCATCAACTTCAAAAGTTGCTGACTTAATTCCTGCACCTTCAGCGAATGAAGTATCCAGTACTTGAGCTGGCCAACCTTGTTTCTCGGCATATCGCAAATACATTCTCATCAGCATTTCCGCGAAGTCAGTCGCGTCATCTCCACCTGCACCAGATCGGATGGTGATGATTGCAGACCTGGAATCATATTCACCATTTAGCAGGGTCTGAATCTCTTGCTCAGCAACTAGTTTGCGAAGAACTTCAAGTTCATTGGTTGCTTCTGTAGCGGCCGATTTATCATCTTCGCTGTTTGCTAATTCAACCAAGACCTCAAGATCATCTAAACGGTTAGCAATTTCTAAGATGCGGTTACGAGCAGCCTGCTTTCTTGAAAGAGCACTGGTAACTTTCTGAGCCGCCTCTGGATTGTCCCAAAGGTTAGGAACTTGAGCTGCTATCTCGAGTTCTGCTATTTCTGCTTCAAGTTTCGGAACGTCGGTAACCTCAGCGATGGTGGCAAAAATGCTACGAATCTGCCTGATTTCAGAAGACAGATCAAGTTCGGACATGTTCTCTAGTCTAAGCGTCTGACTCTTTAGAGCCGAGGAGAATCAAATCTCTGGGATAATTAGGCGGTGAGCTCACCTAATCAAGCATTTGCTAAGCGAAACTTGGTGTTGCCTGTTTTCTTACCTTCATTCCTTTTCTCAACTGCCGAGTATGGAATTCTGCCAAGCATCCCCGCCAGCGCTGAAGGCTTAGGCGCGAATCTAGCTGCAGCGGGAGCAGTTACCGGTGCCCTAATGATTGGAAGACTCTGCGCCGAAATCCCAGCAGCCAAAATCGTTGATGCCTTTGGTGAGCGAGTTGCAATGATTTATGCATCGATGGCAGGCGCACTCGGAATCCTCTTGAGTCTGTTTGCCCTAAATCTGTTCATGCTTGGCTCCGGTGTCTTCATTGTCGGAGCTGCAGCTGCAGTCTTTGGACTAGCCAGATTGGGCTGGATGACCGAACACGTCCCGCTGGAATTTAGAGCTCGATCACTTTCAATACTCGGTGGCATGTTTAGAGCTGGTTCATTTGTTGGACCTGTTCTTGGGGCATGGGTGATTCACCAATACTCAGTCACCCAGGTGTTTTATCTACCCCTAATTCTGTGTGCGATAACTGCAATCTTGTTGCTGTCAACAAAGAACGAGAAGGATGAGATCAAGTCCACCTCATCAATGACCGAGACCTTCCGAGTGGCCAAACGTGAGTGGAAGAAACTAGCAACTCTAGGTGTTGCCTCTTCAATTCTTTCCGCACTTCGTGGAACGAGAATGGTTGGGCTTCCCCTGATCGCATTGGCGCTGCATTTGCCAACTGAGCAGGCTTCGTTGTTCATTGGAATCGCAGGAGCACTTGATTTCGCACTGTTCTATTTCAGTGGTCAAATTATGGATCGCTTCGGTAGAAGTTTTGCTGCTGTGCCAACTCTTCTTGGGTTGGGACTCACCCACCTTCTAGTAGGTGTTGCGGTTGATGCAAATACCTTCCTACTCCTAGCTCTTGTGATGTCACTAGCCAATGGAATTGGTAGCGGAGTAATCATGGTGCTTGGAGCAGACCTAGCTCCTAAAGATAAGCGAAATGAATTCCTAGCTGCCTACCGACTACTCATTGACGTGGGTGATGCCGGAGCTCCATATGTCCTAGCCGGCATCATAAGTTGTGGTGTTGGCCTGACCATTGCGATGGGTAGCTTTGGAATCCTAGGTTTTGTCGGTGCAGGCATGATGTTCAAATACATTCCTGTGTATGCAGAAAAGAAAACAAGCGATCGCTAGTTACCTGGCAAAAGCTTCTTCACAAATTTCTCGACTTGAAGTCAACCCGGAAAATGGCGAGTCCCAGGTCGCACACACCACAGAGTGCACAGTCCCATCAGATTCTTGACTGACACTCTTCAAACGAAGATTCCTGAAATGATAATTTCCTCCGACCTCAGAAAATAGGGCCTTACCCATGATGTCAACCTTGCCGTCAGGGGTTTCTTGAAGTTTCGTCTTAACTCCGATCACAAACTGCTCTGTGAAGTCAGTAACCGCCCTAGCGACCAAATACTCGGAACTTGCCGAGGCCAAGCTGACAATGAATAGAGTTACCAAAGCCAGCAGGCTAATGAACCAAATGAGTCCTGTTCCTGACTCGTCACTTTCCTTACGGGATAACGCCAAAAGCCTGAGCAGCATTCTCACCAGCTTTCAACTCCAACCAAATTAGAGTCCCGCTAGCTAAGCAATCCGTTGGCTGACAGCGAATAGTCACATCAACTCGCTCATCGGCGAAGTGCTCATCAAGCGCTTGAAATTCAGTGACGGAAGTGAGCGGATCAGAACCAGGATGCAAAAGATAGAAACGTGTCGCGTTCCTCGCAATTTGCTCTAATCCCAGTTGCCGGCCCTCCAAATCGAAGAAGTTCAAACTAAGGGTTATCAGGAGCCCAAAAACTAGCGTCACGAATCCACTCGCTTCGAGCAAAATGCTTCCCTTTTCACTATCTAATGACCTAGGGCTTTTCACATTGCGCATAAGCACTACTTTGTATTGGTATTGAAAATGGCCAGAGGGAAACGCTGTATTGCTTCGTCACCAAGACACTTGTCAAACAATCACTCCCCCCTACCTCTGAAGTCAGAGTCATCTCTGGATCTTTTGATTTCAAATAGTAAAGGGTTGAAGAGTCCGAGCTATCTGCCAACGAACCGAATCGAGCAATATCGTATGCGACCTGCTGATTTACCAAACTCAGATGCATAAGCCCGGTTAGTTCAATGAGCGGGAATGCCAGAAGCGACACAGGAGCTAGCACCAAGACAAAGTCGACTACCGCTGATCCAAGATCTTCCGCGAATTTAGATGACAACTACTTTTGCCACAGCGTTATTGAATATGGTCTTCAGCGCAGGCCCAGCAACAGCCCATAACAGAACCACTAGTCCAGCTGTCATCAAAGTGACCAGCACCCAACCAGGCACATCACCTTGTTCACTCATAATTTTGTATTTCATTTATTCACTTACCTTTCATTATTTATAGGAAACTGTTCTGCAAAATGGTCAAACTTGGAAATACAGCGAACATTACTGTTATCGGAAGAATTACAAAAACAAGTGGAATCATCATTTTGGTTTCGTTCCGCCCAGCACGTTCTAACAGTCTCGATTTCATTTCCTGAATACAGCTCTGGACATACTCAGCAATCAAATTTGATATAGCGCTGCCGTTGGAACTGGCCAGTGAAAGTTTTATTGCCAATTCCTGCACCAAAGGGCTATTACTTTCAATTCCAAGTCGCTCTAGCTCAATCTGCAAAATCGAGCCATGATCAACATTCCGAACAACTGTCTCGAACTCCTGGCTTAGCAGTCCGCTTGAGCGCTGAACTGCGATGCGGATTGCAGTGTCTAGTGATTCTCCAGCAGCGACCGCAAAACTTACTAGCGAGGCAAAATCCGGTAACTCCAGAAGGATATCTACCTCACTGAATTTTCGAGGCTGGCGGACGCTTGATTGAATCTTGGGCCTTGGCCTCAGGCGCTTGGAAAGACCTGACGTGGTTCCAGACAGAGAAAATGAAATTAGAACCAATGCCAATACAACCAAAAGTGCTGTCATCATCTGAGCAAGGTCCTTTGTCGAATTGGCAATTTACCTAGAGCCTTGATTAACCTGAAAGCCAGGAGTGAGGCAACCAAGCCGATCATAAGGACTGCTATGCCAGTTTCTGATTCGAAGGCGATTCCCGTTTCTCTGCGTGAACCTAAGACCAGAAGGACCAACCAAGGAGCTAGAACGGCAAGTTTGGCCGTTGAAAGCACCCAATTCTGCTTTACTCGAATCTCGTTCCAAGTCGCGTTCTCGAGACGAAGCTGGGCGCTTTGAACGCGCAAAGCCAGTAGGTAGCCACGACCACCAGATTGATGTGCAAGCCTAGTAATCTCCACAAAGCGATCACCAATTGGGCTGGCTAATCTGGCCTTCAAATTCCCTAAACAGTCATCAAAACTCAGCCCTGCAGAACAGTCATGCTCGAACTCATCAATCTCACCTGTGAAAATCTTTGGCGCAAAGCTTCTCGATTCCAAAATTGCTTCCTGAAGTGAAGAACCTGCCCAAGCAGCAGAGTGAATGGCATCCAAGAACTTTGGCCAGTCTTGGTTCTGAACTTCAACCCTTTTAGCGATTCGCGAATTCAATAGTTCAACACCCTGTGCAACTAAACAGGCCAAAACGCTGATGCTAATCCAGAGACTCCCAGTGAGACCAAATACTAAGAACCCTAGTAAACCCATGGTCAACAAAATGACTCCAACCGCCTGGGCGGGAGCTACGCTTGGAAATCCGGAGCGCTGGAGTAAACCGTTTAGCCAGCCGGTCATAGTCGAACCTCTTCCCAAATCGTTTTAGACGCGGATCGATTTGCTAATAGGACTTCAACTATTCGCCTGTGGCCGAGATTGTCCATTTTTGCTTGGACAACCAAATCAATTGTTCGTTCCACTGTCTCTGAAACGAATTGTGCGGGGATGTTTTCCCCGGCAAGAAGCGGCAGCAATTTGAGTTTCTCTAATGCCTCCCTAGCGGAGTTTGCGTGGATGGTGCAGATTCCTGCAATTCCAGAATTAAGGGCTATCAGAAGATCTAAAGCCTCGCCTTGGCGAACTTCACCAATAACGAGCCGAGTTGGCCTCATTCTCAGAGCTTCTCTTACTAACCTTCTTAGAGTTATTTCTCCAACACCCTCCAGATTTGCTTGCCTGGCCTGCATCGCTACCCAATCGATATGGCTCGTTCGTATTTCAAAGGTCTCTTCAATACTTATCAACCTGTCACCCGAATTGCACTCTTCCAAAAGTGCACACAGAAACGTCGTCTTTCCAGCTTGCGTTGCTCCGGACACCAAGATGTTCTTTCCATCATGAAATTGACCCCTTATGAAATCAGCTAGAGCCTGTGTCAAAGACCCTCGAGTGACTAGATCATCCATAGACAAAATGCTGGTTGGGAATTTTCTAATGTTGACAGCCCAGTGCTCTCGAGTCACATCAGGAATTACGACATGCAACCTAGAGCCATTTTCCAAAGTCGCGTCAACAAACGGTTCAGAACGGTCCAGCCTTCGACCAGAGTCCCTAAGCATTTTTTCGACCGCCTGACGTACGCCTAAGCTATCCAGGCGAAGGTCCAACCTCTGGGTGGTTGAGTTCACAGAAATAAAGATTTGCTCCGGTGAGTTAATCCAGATTTCCTCGATATTCGGATCTTTGATGATTTCCTCAAGCGACCCATAGCCGATAAGAGCACTCTCTACCTGTTTGCGAATTTGGGTTTCATTCCAACCCTCCTCAGGTCGTCCCTGCTCAAAGACAAGGTCTGCCGCCTTAGAGATGGCTATGTCCAATCCCATTTCACTGCTGGGGTCAGCCAACAAGGAACGTGCCATTTGAGTTATCTGGGCAATTGCGGTCAAAACAGCCACCTCCTTATCTTTAGGAAATGGTGCCAAATTTGAAAATTCTTCGCTTGAACTATCCACAGGCGCGAAATCGATTTTTGGTCTAGACTAGTTAGGCTCGCGGGAGTGGCGAAATTGGCAGACGCACTAGATTTAGGTTCTAGCGCCCATGGCGTGTGGGTTCAAGTCCCACCTTCCGCACCAGCAAAAATAAAGTCAACCAATCGGTTGGCTTTATTTATTTAAGTTCTGGACCGCTTTCACAGCCGCAGCTGCGTCGATGATGCCAACACCACACAACCCAGTGGTCACTTTTTCGCCAGTATTTAGTGTGGTTTGAATTAGTTCAGCTGTGCAGTCGGATGATGCAGAGAACTCTTTAGCAGTCGAACTCAAAATAGACCAAACCTGATCATCTGTTAGTGATGGACGAACTGAATACATCAGAGCAACAACACCAGCCGCAATCGGAGATGCCATGCTCGTCCCCTCTTCTTTCCCGTAGGTTGGATTACCGGGAGACTTAAGCCCATCATTCAAAGTCGACCAAATTTGACCACCTGCTGGTGCTCCAAGTCCCGCTCGATCATCGCCACCTGGAGCTGAGATGTCCACTCCAATGAATACTCCTTGGCTTTGGCTGTATTCGGAGTAATTGCTGTAGTAAGAACGATCACCGGTGTACCCGGTTGCTCCGATTGTGATATTGCCGTAACAGTTGCCTGGATATGAAGCAGTTGCATAATGGTTGTCATTTCCAGCTGCAGTAACCAAAGTCACGTTCCTGCGTTTTGATTCGTCAATTGCTAATTGCGTTGGAGAGTTTGAGTAACAGGATGAGAAGTCCGAAGATCCAATTGAAAGGTTTACGACTTTGGCTGGGTATTGGTTTGTTGGAATACCGTTTATTTTCACACCGATTGCCCAGTTTATTCCTGCAGCAATATCGGCTTCAGTTCCACCATTAGCACCAAGGACTCGAACTGGCTCAATCTTCACGTTCGGTGCGATACCGGTGATGCCGATGGAATTTGATGATGCAGCAATAATTCCCGCAACGTGCGTTCCGTGCCAAGAACTTGGTGTTCCATCGTTGAGGTTGTAATCCCCTGGATCACTTGGATCAGCATCTCGTCCGTTACCATCTCTGGCTTGAGTCGGATTACTAATAAAGTCATAGCCCGGAACCAAGTTGTCATCCAAGTCAGGGTGGTCTGTGATGCCAGTGTCAACAACTGCCACCACAATCGATGGGGAGCCTTTGGTTATTTTCCAAGCTTCCGAGGCGTTCACTCCGTAAGTTAAATTCAAATACCACTGCATGCTCATCATCGGATCAAGTGTTGGCTCAACAATCGGAGAAGTGCTTGACCCCCTTGAATTAGTAGCAGTTACCTGCACGGTGTAGGTCTTTCCTGAACTTAAGCCACTTAGAGAACAGCTGTTCGATGAAGTGGTGCAATTGCTCGTGGTGTTATCTGTTGCTGTCGCGGTAACTGTGTAGTTAACCGGAAGTCCGCCTCGACCAATCTTGTCCTGAGGAGCCCAGATCACAACAGGTGACGTAGAAGTAATTGTTCCTGAGGACTGGAGCACCGGAGCCTGAGGGGTTGCAGTTGGCGTTACCTTCGCAATCGAAGATGCAGAACTCACCGCCATGTTTTTCAAGTTTGCTGATCTGGTTATTGCTGCAACTTTGAAGCTTGCAGCCGCACCTGCAACAAGATTGTTTGAAATTAGCAGGGTCGTTGCGGCACTTTTAGAATTCGAAATCAAGATCTTGTAGGTGTTTGCAACTGGGTCGAATTTCCAAACGCGATAACCCCAAATAGCTCCACCGTTTAACCTAGTCGGTGTTTGCCAAGTCAAAGTAACTCTTGCGGAACTTGGTTTCTGATCTGTCCAACTGTCGACTGCCTGAACGTTGGTTGGGGCCGAACTTGCCTTTAGACCCCCAAGCGTAGGTGTAACTTCTCTGAAGACTGCATCGGTGAGCATGTGATTTAGGTAAATGCTCTCTACTCTCTGGTCGTTTACCAAGGTTCCTGCAATTGTTAGCGCCTGGGCTTCGGATACAGATTTGTTGAAATCGACCGAGTACATACCAAGTCCTAAATCAACGCCTTTAGTCAGGTCATACTTTGAATCCGCAATCGCCACTTGGTTCCCGAACAAATCAAAGGGAGCGACACCATCTCTATATTTCAGAACCAAACCAACTACTGGCTTACTTTGATTTGCTGGATCGCTATAAATACTCGCAGCTTTAGACGGGACGCTTACAAATGAAAGCCCCGCAACTAAAGCGACACTCGAGATAACAGCTGCGAAAGCGATGCGTAATTTCATGAACCAAACCTTAGCGGGGAAGCCTGACAATTTTCTGAACTTATTCACAGACTCTTCTGAAGCAGAACAGTTCCTAGCCAGCGATTGAATTTGAACCCTACCTTGGCTAGATGGCCTTGACGTTTGAAGCCAAACGCCTCGTGTAGGGCTATGGATGGGTCAGCACCCTTATCGCTAATTACTGCAACGATCTCGCGAACTCCAGCTGCCCTAGATTGTTCAATGAGCTCGGCTAGCAATCTAGTTCCAATTCGCTTACCAATTGCAGCAGGCCGCAAATAAATCGTGTCTTCAACAGTTCTTCGGTAGGCAGCCTTTTGACGCCATGGCGCTACATATGCAAATCCATAAATTGTGCCAGCTGCACTCTCAGCAACAATGAAGGGCAGTTCTAAAGTTTTTAGATATTCAAATTTCTCAAGCCAGGTATTTTCAGTGGTTGGCTCTATGTCAAAAGTGACTACGGAGTTAGTGACGTAGTAGTTATAGATTTCAGCAATCTGTTTCATATCAGATTCAGAAACAGGACGAAGTTTCAACTCATCAACTGATGCTTCTTGTTCAGCACCTTTAGCTTTAAGTTTTCGAACTAGTCTCCAACGCGACTCAGAATCTAATGGCAAAATTCCACTTCCTAACAGGTCCAATCTATCGGCTGAAGTCCTAAAACAGTTAGCGCTTGATTTGCTCTTGAAAATGGCTTAGAGCCAAAGAAACCATTTCGGGCAGATAGCGGGCTAGGGTGTGCCGAATCCACGGCAATGAAGTTCTCCTTGAACTCCTGAAGTTCAGGAACAATCGATTTAGCGGAATTACCCCATAGCAGAAGCACAACTTTTTGCCGCGATAGAAGTTGCCTCACAACCTTCAGCGTGAATTCTTCCCAGCCAAATACTTTTCCAAGATGATCTCCAGCCGAACCGATGTTTGTAGTGAGCGCTCGATTTAGGAGAAAGACACCCTCATCCACCCATTTAGCCAGATCCAACACATCCTCAGACATAACTGTTTGAGCTCCCAGGTCATTTTTCAGTTCGATAGCTATGTTCTTCAAACTGCGAGGAATTTTGTTCGCAGGGTTCATCGCGAAGGCAAGGCCTAGGGCATCCCCTGCTGTCGGATAAGGGTCCTGCCCCAACAGAACTACTTTTATGCCTCTAGGGTCGGTTCTGAAAGCATTCATAACGAGATCCGATGGTGGGGTAATTGGCTCCTGAAGCACCTTTTGTTCTATAGCTTCTAGAAGCACTTTCTCCTCGGCTAGCCACTGCTGCCAGGTTGGGTGCATTTGCTCAAAGAACATAACTAAATCGTAGGCGTCAGTAGTACTTGATATAGTGCCAAAATAGGAATATCCAATTAGAGAAGAGATGACCATGGACTTCGAACAGCTAAAGGCTCAAGCTAAGGGTAAGCAGGAAAACCTAGTTGCCGTTAGACGAGAACTGCACCAAATCCCAGAGTTCGGTCTAGATCTTCCTCAGACACTAGCTCGCGTCCTTCGAGAAGTTGAATCTTTGGGTGAAGTTACTCTCGGCAAAGACATGACCGCGGCAGCCATCCTTATCAAAGGTGCTCAGCCAGGACCAACAGTCTTGCTTCGCGCAGACATGGATGCATTGGCTGTCAACGAAGACACCGGTCTATCATTCTCATCCACAAACGGATACATGCATGCCTGTGGCCATGACCTTCACATGGCAATCGGAATTGGTGCAGCCCAACTTATCGCTGAGAACAAGGATCAGCTAAAAGGCAACGTAGTAATGTTCTTCCAACCAGGAGAAGAAGGGCACGACGGAGCAGGTGTCATGCTCTCTCAGGACATGCATTTGGTTTCGGGTGAATTACCAATTGCTGCTTACGGTATCCACGTTTTCTCAAACGACGACCCTGGAGTATTTGCTTCTCGCAAGGGAACCATGATGGCCTCTGCAGGAGATGTGATTGTGACCCTAAAAGGTAAAGGTGGCCACGGTTCAATGCCTTGGAACGCTGTTGACCCAATCACCGGTCTAGTTGAGATTCTCAGTTCTATTCAGTCATTCATCATCAAGCACTTTGATGCCCTAGACCCGATTGTTCTAAATGTCGGTTGGATCAAGGCAGGTAATGACCACACCACAAACATCGTTCCAGAAGTTGCCAGCTTCGGTGCAACCGTTCGTTCTTTCTCAAAACAGGGTTATGAAGACACTCGAACAAAGATTCCAGCCTTTATCCAAAACATGGCTGCTGCCTTCGGCTTGGAAGCGGAAATTGAATTTAGTCCTGCAACTAAGGTGCTTGTAAACGATGGTGCTGCAATCGAGCGCGTTGAGCGAGTGACTAACACCGTCTTCGGTGAAGGTAGATACTTCACCATGCCTCAGCCAATCCCCGGTGGCGAAGACATGGCGAGCATTCTGGAAGAAATCCCAGGAGCTTTCATCTTCCTTTCGGCAGGCGACCCAAGCACTCCGCAAGAAAAGCGTCAGGCCAATCACAGCAACAAGGCAGTATTCGATGATTCAGTGCTAGCCGACGGTGCAACAATGTTGGCTGCTCTTGCATTTGATACCCTAGACGAAGCAGCAAGAGCCTAAACTCCTCAGACTGCTTCTGCCAATCTGGCCAACGCCGTTCAGATCCACCCAAAAGTTACGCCACGTTTCATAGGGTATTTGGGCTATTTGGGGACATTACTTAGCCTTGAACTACACAACCTCCTAATTACAAGAAAGCACAAAATGAGCAACGATTCAGCCAACTGGGGATTTGAAACCACCCAGATCCATGCAGGCGCATCTGCAGACCCAACAACCAACTCTGTTGTAACACCGATTTACAACACCACAGCATATGTATTCAACTCATCAGAGCACGCTGCAAAACTTTTTGGTCTAGCAGAGTTCGGAAACATCTACACCAGAATTATGAACCCGACTCAGGATGTCGCTGAAAAGCGCATTGCTGCGCTTGAGGGTGGAACAGCTGCACTGTTGCTATCTTCTGGTCAGGCTGCAGAAACTTTTGCGATTCTAAACATCGCTCAGGCTGGAGACCACATTGTTGCTTCTTCAACTCTCTACGGTGGAACATACAACCTGTTCAAATACACCTTGCCAAAGCTTGGTATCACAGCAACATTCGTTGAGGACCAGGATGACCTTGCCGCTTGGGCAGCTGCTGTTCAGCCAAACACCAAGCTATTCTTCGCTGAGACCATTGGTAACCCAAAGGTAAGCATCCTAGACATCGAAGGTGTTGCAAAAGTTGCTCACGAGAACGGTGTTCCTCTTATTGTCGACAACACAGTGGCAACCCCTTACCTAATCAAGCCACTTGATTTTGGTGCCGACATCGTTGTGCACTCTGCAACTAAGTTCCTTGGTGGACATGGAACTGTAGTAGCTGGCGCAATTGTTGATGGTGGAAAGTTCGCTTGGTCTAAGAGCGATAAATTCCCAGGACTAACTGAGCCAGACCCGTCATATCACGGTGTCAACTACACGGCAGCTCTAGGGGATGGAATTGCATACATCATCAAGGCTCGTGTTCAGTTGCTTCGCGATCTAGGTTCAGCAATTGCCCCGACCAGCGCGTGGCAGCTAATTCAAGGAATTGAGACTCTAAGTCTTCGAGTTCAGCGTCACGTTGAAAATGCACAAGCCGTCGCACAGTGGCTTTCTAAGCACCCTCAAGTGGAGAGCGTTAACTACGCAGGCCTAGAAAGTTCCCCTTGGTATGCTGCAGGACAGAAGTATGCACCAAAGGGTCCTGGCGCGATTGTTTCATTCGAACTAAAAGGTGGAGCCGAAGCAGGTCCTAAGTTCGTTGAATCCCTGAACCTTTTCAGCCACGTTGCAAACATCGGTGACGTCCGCTCATTGGTGATTCACCCTGCGAGCACAACTCACTCACAGCTATCCCCTGCTGAACAGCTAAGTGCTGGTGTTACTCCGGGTCTAGTCCGTCTATCTGTTGGGCTAGAGTCAATTGCAGACATCATCGCAGATCTAGAAACAGGATTTGCATCAGCTAAGTAAGGTTCACATCTAGTAAATGGACTTTCAAACTCCAGAGGACACCGTCCCCTCAGATTTCATTACCGAGGAACTGACCCGACAACTTGTCGGCAAGCCCAAGGCAACCGGAGCCTGGCGGGATGGTGACCCTGCGGGTGAAAGACTATTTGCGCCAATTGGAAACCTAAGCCTAGAAAGCGGCAAGACTCTCCATCAAGGCAGGCTTGCCTACGAGAGTTGGGGCACTCTAAATTCAGATTCATCAAATGCTGTTCTAGTTCTTCACGCACTAACTGGTGATTCACACGCCGTTGGCAAAGCCTCTAAGGAACATCCAACCGAAGGCTGGTGGAGCGATCTGATCGGGCCAGGCAAATACCTGGACACAGACAAATACTTCATCGTTGCACCTAACATCCTTGGTGGTTGCCAGGGTTCAACCGGTCCTTCCTCTTTGGATAAAGCGGGCAAAGAGTATGGCTCTCGCTTTCCATACCTCACAATCAGAGATCAAGTTTCAGCCCAAGTTGCCTTCAGCGACTTCCTTGGCATAAAAACATGGCATGCCATCATTGGTGGCTCGATGGGTGGAATGCATGTTTTGGAATGGGCAATCGGTTTCCCAGAACGTGTAAAGCGAATTGCAGTAATCGCAGCTCCTGCGGTAACGGGAGCGGATCAAATCGCATTGAACTCTGTGCAGATAGAAGCAATCAAAGCAGATCCTAACTACCAAAAGGGAAACTACTACGACGCCAAGGCTGGTCTTGGACCGCATGCTGGATTAGCTCTTGCCAGACGGATGGCCCTTTTGAATTACCGCAGCCCAAGTGAACTAAACCAAAGATTTGACAGGACTTGGCAGTCAGAAATCAATCCATTAGGCGATGGCGGTCGCTTCGCGGTTGTTTCCTATCTGGATTTTCATGGCAATAAATTCACCAGAAGATTTGATGCGAATTCATACATCTGCCTAGTTGAAGCCATGAACTCGCATGATGTTGGCCGGAATAGAAAATCCGTCAAATCTGCTCTTGGCAAAATCAAAGCCAAAGCACTGGTAATCGGAATCGACAGTGATCGACTTTTCCCAATTGAAAATCAAAAACTAATTGCAGAGCATATTGGTTCAGAACTAGTGGGTGGAAAACTTCACACAATCACATCTGAATACGGCCACGATGGTTTCCTAATTGAGCACGACAAGGTTGGCCCCTTGCTAGCTAAATTACTGAAGGCTTAGCTTCTTATTACCCAACTTGGTCAGTTGCATGTTGGACCAGACCAAGATGGCAACTACCGCTAGGTTTCTGGCAATCAGCAAACTAACGCCAAACCATTTTCCATCAAGTAAGTCTCCGTAGAAGATCGGGAAGATTAACCAAGACAGTAATGACGAGGCAATTGTCAACCAGAAGACTGGCCTCCAATTGGTCGTTCTAAATAGCACTCCGACAAAAGCAGCCCCAATTACCCACAGTTCATACTGCGGTGAACCAACCTTGTTGAAGACCAATAGGTCCAAAGTTGAGGTCAAGAACACCCAGGCAAACAATGTGTTTCGGTCCACGCCAGCACGCTTTGCTCTAAAGCCCAGCCAAATGGTAATCGCAAGAGCTCCAAACTGAACCAGAGTCATAATGCTGGCAACCTGAGTAACTCCAAAGCCGGAGACCTGAAAAGTCAGAATGTCGTTATCGTAATAAATCTTTGCGCCAGCAACTCCAAGCAGGATCTGGGCCAGCCAAATAATTCCGATGGTTGACTCAACTTGAACACCGCGACCACTCTGCATCCCAACGAAGCTGAACATAGCGGAGTTCCCACCTAGTGCGAAGCCAAGTAGCAAAATCGCAGTTGTCCCGGCAAGGAAGTAAAGAATGAACTTTCGCTTGCTCTCAGCGATAACAAAACCAGTGAATAGAGCTGCAACTGGAGCAACCTTTATCCAAGTTGCCAAGTTGAATAACTGAACTGAGGCTGCTTCCCTCTTTTCCCAGAGCGTGATCGCACCAAGCACAGTAAGGATCAAGCTGAAAACTTCAAAACGACCAAGGGCCACAGGGCCACATAGGAAAATACAACCGATGAGGAACCAGGCTGCTGGAGCGCGATCCATCTTCTTACCCCAACCAAGCAAATATGCAAAAGTCAACATATTTAGGTTCACTGTAATCAAGAACCAGCCGGTCATGTAATCGCCAACATTTGCGAAGTGTGCCAACCAAAGTGGAATCTCAGCAATAAATGGGTAAACCCATGGCTGGTTGATGCCAAGAATGTATCCGTGGTCAATCATGCTGGTAACCCAAGCCGAGTATGTGTAACGAACATCACCGAAAGGGTCACCGGATACGGTACTAAACCAAATGAGAGTCAGCTGGGCAAGTAATGCAATGCCAAGAATGAACCAAAACTTTTTAGGTAATGCAAGTACTCGTGCTGCCATTGTTGTCGCCAACGAATTCTCCAAAACCGGCTAAAAGCCTAAAGATAGATTCCCTGCTCAAGTCTAGAAGTGTTAACCCTGATTAGGCTGTTGCTATGGCTAAGTTATTTCAACCCCTAAAGATCAGATCTAAGACCTCACGCAACCGAATTTGGATTGCACCGATGTGCCAATATTCCTGTGAAAACAAGGACGGCATGGCTAACCAGTGGCACCTTGTTCATCTTGGTTCAAGAGCCTTAGGTGGTGCAGGGTTAGTAATGTCTGAGGCCACAGCGATAAGACCTGATGGTCGAATTAGCCCTTGGGATACTGGAATTTGGAATGATGAGCAAGTCAAAGCTTGGCAAGCAACCACCAAGTTCATCAGAGACGCGGGTTCTCTATCAGCCATTCAGTTAGCTCACGCAGGTCGAAAGGCAAGCATCTATCGTGAATGGTCAGGCTCAGGTGCTATCGCTGAATCCGATGGTGGCTGGCAACCGGTGTCAGCTACCGCAGAGCCATTTCCTGAATACAACACTCCTAGAGAACTCAGCACTGCAGAAGTTAAAGAACTAGTTCAACAGTGGGCTGATGCGGGGATGCGTTCAGTTGAAGCAGGCTTTGATGTTATTGAAATCCACGCAGCTCATGGTTACCTAATTCACCAGTTCCTCTCCCCCATCACTAATCAACGAAGTGATGAGTATGGCGGATCTAAAGAAAATAGAGCTCGATTCCTGATTGAAATCGTGGAGGCAATCAGAGCTTCAGTCGGCGATGATATTCCACTTAGCGTTCGTTTCTCCGCTACCGACTATCGCGAAGATGGGTTCACAGTTGCCGATTGTGCAGAAGTAGCGAAGTGGTGTGAAGAAGCTGGAGCAGACCTTTTTGACATTTCCAGCGGTGGTTTAGTCCTTGGAGTAAATATTCCATTTGGACCTGGCTATCAAGTTCCGATGGCTGAAGAAATCTCCGATGGAGTTTCATCGCCAGTTGCAGCAGTTGGTCTAATCACAACTGGCCTTCAGGCTGAAGAAATTCTTCAAACCACAGATATTGAAATCATCATGATTGGTCGAGCATCACTAAGAGACCCATACTGGCCACTGCGGTCAGCTTTTGAATTGGATGTCGAGTTAGATTACTGGCCAAACCAATACACCAGAGGCAAGTTCAAGAAGTAATTACTCGCGACGTGTCGCGTCCTGAACTTCTCCAACAAGCTCTTCCAAGATGTCTTCTAGGAATAGCAGACCCATAAGTTCTCCATCTGCGTCAAAACTCGCCATGAGGTGCTGTCGATCTTTTTGCATCAGCGCTAGAGCATCTTCGAGCTCAACTCCACCGCCGATTGATTTCACAGTTCGGATTAGCTTGCGCTGGACAGGCTCATCGGCTTCCTCTTCATCAGCATCGATGACATCTTTCAGATGAAGATAACCTTCCAGCGATCCATCCGGATCAATCACCACATATCTACTAAATCCATATTTGGCAACTGCCTGCTCAACAGCTCTAGGGGTTGTCTCGATTGGTAAGGTAATCAAATTCTGGACAGGAACCAAGATGTCCTTTACTTGCTTATCCGTAAATTCAAAAGTGTTGGTAATGGCACCGGTTTCATCGCTTAGGACACCGGCACGGGTTGAATGGGAAACGATATCTTCAACCTGCTCTAGGGTAAAGGCACTATTTGCCTCGTTCTTCGGCCTGACTCCAAATAATCTAACGATTCCATTTGCCGTTGCATTCAAAGCAAAAACCACAGGTTTCAAAACAATTGCGAGTCCATAGACAATCGGGACTAAGACCAGAGCTGCGCGCTCAGGAATAGAGAAGGAAATGTTTTTTGGCACCATCTCGCCGATTAGAACATGCAGGAAAGTAACAAGTAGTAGTGAGAGCCCGAAAGAGATTCCAGTTTCAATGGAATCGGAGAACCCTAGCGAATGCAGCGGTTGTTGCAGTAAATCGTGAATGCTGGGTTCGGCGACCAAAAGAATCAATAAACCTGCAATCGTCACTCCGAGCTGACAGGTAGCGAGAATTAGGCTCACATTTTCCATTGCCTTGATGGTTAGTTTTGCTGGAGTCGACCCAGCTTTTGCTCTTGGCTCTATCTGTGCTCTACGTGCGGAGATAACGGCAAACTCGGCTGCAACAAAGAAGCCATTGGCTAATAGAAGTAAGAGGAAGGAGATTAATCCAGAGGCTATGCTATTCACTTTGCTCCTCCTCTGGAATCTCATCTGGGATGAAGCGAATGCGATCTACTCTGCGACCATCCATTCGTTCAACTCTCAGCAGCCCACTTTCAATGCGGACTTCATCGCCAACCACGGCAACTCGACCAAGTTCAGCCATTAGGAACCCTGCAATGGTTTCGTAGCTGCCATCAACTGGCACCTCAATCGCAAGCTTTTCCAACAATTCATCTGGTCTGAACATTCCAGGAAAAGAGAAAGACTTATCTTTACCACCGGTGATGTCAAGCTTTGCTCGATCATGCTCATCGCCTAGTTCACCAACAAGCTCTTCAACCAAATCCTCAAGAGTAACAATTCCGGCAGTGCCGCCATACTCATCAACGACAATTGCAAGTTGCAGGCCGCGTGAGCGAAGCACTCCCATGAGCTTCTCAAGAGAAAGAGTTTCTGGAACCCTGAACGGTTCGACCATTACTGCGGTGACTGGAACTATTTCACGTTTCTCTCTTGGCACTGATGCAGCAGCTTTGACGTGCACGATACCAACGACATCGTCATTAGAGCCAGCAAAAACTGGGAACCTAGAGAACCCTGTTCGGTGGGAGAGAGAAATAATGTCTTGCACTGTTGCAGTGGAATCCAGTGACTCTAATTTCGTACGCGGTGTCATCACATCAGAGGCAACTAATTGACTTAGGGCAAGAGTCTTAGTAATCAAATCTGCTGTTCGCTGTTCCAGAGCACCTAAACTTGCCGAGCGCTTGACTAGAGCAGAGAGCTCTTCTGCCGTTCTGGAAGAACTCAGCTCTTCTTTAGGTTCAATGCCAAGGGATCTAACGATCGCATTCCCGGTGGTGTTGAGCAACCAAATCAACCAACCAAAGACCCAAGTGAACGCTAGTTGAAATCTAACTACTGCCCTATTTACCGACAAAGGCGCTGTCAGTGCTAACTTTTTGGGAACCAGTTCACCAATCAATGTGGAAAACAGAGTTGCCAACACCAACGAGATCCCTAGAGCAACGGCTTGCAGCGTGCCATTCTTGAACCAATTGCCCAGGACGCTTCCCTCTAATAAAACGGCAAGAGATGGTTCAGCAAGAAACCCGGTTAGCAGTGTGGTTAGAGTGATTCCAAGTTGTGCGCCTGATAAGTGGGTGCTGGTTCGCTTCAAGGCTGAGATGCTGGCACTGAGCCCACGTTCGCCTCGGCTCTGCCGACCCTCGAGCTCGGTGCGTTCAAGATTGATTAGTGAGAATTCGCTGGCAACAAAGAGTCCAGTTCCGATAGTGAGCAAAATGCCCAACCCGAGAAGCAACCACTCGTTCATCGGGTTAGTCCTTCAAGGGGGTAAGGGTCGGGATGGTCTGCGTCCATAACCCTTTTAGCATACCCGCATGGGTTCTAAGCCTGTGAATAGGTAGGGATGGGGCTTGTGGACGGGGTTTAGTTCACAAAGAAAAGGTAGGCTTGTTTGGCACTATTCGGGTAAAAGTAAGAGGTGGTTCGGTGTCCGTGGACAATTCCCAATCTGGTCAAGAATTCGGGGCCAATGAGTGGCTAGTCGATGAAATGTATGGACAGTGGCTGGTAAACCCTGATTCAGTTGACAAGGAATGGCAACCAATTCTTGAGCGTTACCACCAGGTAAAGCTAGGCCAACCAGTCTCTCCAGTAATTTCAGCTCCAGTTGCAGCGAACACTCCAGTGACTGATGCAACTCCAACCGGATCAATCCCACTTGTCGCAAAGACCACCAGAGTCGAACCTAAGCCTCAACCAATCCCAGCTCAGGCACCAGCAAACTCAACTACCCCAGTTGCTGAAGAGTCAGAGGATCAAATCAACATTCTCAAGGGAATGTCAAAGACCCTTGCCGCGAACATGGATGCCTCCCTCAGTATTCCAACCGCCACGAGCGTTAGAGCAATCCCAGCAAAACTTCTTATTGATAACCGCATCGTCATCAACTCGCACCTGGGTCGGACCCGTGGTGGCAAGGTGTCATTCACCCACATCATCGGTTATGCAATTATTCGTGCACTCAAAGAATTCCCTAGCCAAAACGTTTACTACGAAGAAGTAGAGGGTAAGCCTGCAGCAGTTTCCCCGGCAAACATCAACTTCGGACTAGCAATCGATATTCCAAAGCCTGATGGTTCCAGGGCACTGCTAGTTCCAAACATCAAGAAAGCGCAGCGACTTAACTTTGCCGAATATCTCAGCGCTTATGAAGATCTAGTAAAGCGCGCAAGAGATAACAAACTAACCGCAGAAGATTTCTCTGGAACAACAGCATCGCTTACTAACCCAGGTGGAATTGGAACTGTTCACTCAGTGCCAAGACTTACTAAAGGTCAGGGCTGCATCATCGGCGCCGGTGCACTTGACTATCCAGCTGAATTCCAAGGTATGAGTGAAGAACACCTAGCCAAACTTGGTGTTAGCAAAGTCATCACCCTTACCTCAACATATGACCACAGAGTTATCCAGGGAGCTGGTTCCGGAGAATTCCTCAGAATCATTCACGAATTGCTTCTAGGTGAACGTGGTTTCTACGATGAGATATTTGCTGATCTTCGTATCCCTTATCAACCAATTCGCTGGGCTACTGATTTTGATAAGAGCGATTCTGACTCAAGAAGCAAAGAAACCAGAGTTCAGGAACTAATCAACGCCTACCGTGTTCGCGGTCACCTGATGGCAGATATTGATCCACTTGAATATCAGCAGCGCACTCACCCTGACCTAGATGTCCTAACCCACGGTCTAAGCCTCTGGGATCTGGACCGATCATTTAACACCGGTGGCTTTGGTGGAAAATCCAAGATGCTGGTTCGCGATGTGCTCAAGATTCTTCGTGACACATACTGCAGAACTGTCGGTATCGAATACATGCACATTCACAGCCCAGAAGAACGCAAGTGGATGCAGGAAAAACTTGAGCGTCCTTATGAGAAGCCAAGCCATGACCAACAGCTTCGAATTCTAGAGAAGCTTAACGAAGCCGAAGCATTCGAAACATTCCTGCAGACCAAGTTCGTTGGTCAGAAGCGTTTTAGCCTTGAAGGTGGAGAGTCCACCATTGCTGCTCTTGATGCAATTCTGCAATCAGCAGCTGATGCCAGCCTTTCTGAAGTTGCAATCGGTATGGCTCACCGAGGACGTCTCAATGTCCTAACCAACATCGCTGGTAAGACCTACGGTCAAGTCTTTAGAGAGTTCGAAGGAAACACTGACACCAAGACCGTGCAGGGTTCTGGAGATGTGAAGTATCACTTGGGTACCGAAGGAACCTTTACAGGACCTAACGGAAATCAGACCAATGTTTATCTAGCGGCTAACCCTAGTCACCTAGAGGCCGTCAACCCAGTACTCGAAGGTATCGTTCGAGCAAAGCTCGATCGCATCGACAAATCACCTGCTGAATATCCAGTACTACCTGTTCTGATTCACGGAGATGCCGCATTCGCCGGTCAAGGTGTTGTTCCAGAAACTCTAAACATGATGAGCCTCCGTGGTTACCGCACCGGAGGAACTGTTCACATCGTGATTAACAACCAGGTCGGTTTCACTACCCCGCCATCGATGTCACGTTCAACTGTTTATGCAACCGATGTTGCTAAGGGAATCCAAGCTCCAATTTTCCATGTCAACGGTGATGACCCAGAGGCTGTTGTCAGAGTTTCTCAGCTGGCTTTCGAATATCGCCAGCGCTTCCAGAAGGATGCCATCATCGACCTCGTTTGTTACCGCCGACGTGGACACAATGAAGGTGATGACCCTTCGATGACTCAGCCACTGATGTATAACTTGATCGAAGCAAAACGTTCAGTCAGAACTCTTTACCTAGAGTCCCTCGTTGGCCGAGGAGATATCACTCGTGAAGAATTTGAGCAGTCAAATACTGACTTCCAAGCTCGACTTGAACAAGCTTTCACCGATGTTCATGAAGCTATGGCTAAGCCTGTTGAACTGCAGGCAAGACCAATCGGTATTGGCACAACTGCAAGTGACCACCCTGAGTTCAAGCATGAAAGTGCGATTAGGACTGATGTCGTTGAACTAATTGGAAATGCACACAGCAACCTGCCACCTAACTTCAATGTCCACCCTAAGCTTCAGCAACTACTTGCCAAGCGCGTTGAAATGTCTCGAGAAGGTGGAATTGACTGGGGCTTTGGAGAACTGCTAGCTCTTGGCTCACTCCTTGTCGAAGGCGTAAACATCCGCATGTCAGGTCAAGACACCAGACGTGGAACCTTCGTGCAGCGTCACGCAGTTTTCCACGATCGTGAAAATGGTCAAGAGTGGATGCCACTTAGAAACCTAACTGCAGACCAGGCTAAGTTCTATATCTACGATTCACTACTGAGTGAGTATGCGGCTATGGGATTTGAATATGGTTACTCAGTCGAACGCAAAGATGCTTTAGTTCTTTGGGAAGCTCAATTCGGTGACTTCGCCAACGGTGCACAAACAATTCTCGATGAGTTCATCTCCTCGGCAGAGCAAAAGTGGGGACAGCACTCGTCCCTCGTGCTACTACTACCGCACGGCTACGAAGGTCAAGGACCGGACCACTCATCTGCTCGTATTGAAAGATACCTGCAGCTCTGTGCGGAGAACAACATGACCGTTGCTCAACCATCAACTCCGGCTAACCACTTCCATCTGCTTCGCAGACAAGCATATGCTCGTCCACGTAGACCGCTGATTGTATTCACTCCTAAATCAATGCTTCGACTAAAGGCGGCTTCATCTAAGGTTGAAGATTTCACAACTGGTTCATTCCAGATGGTCATCGATGACGAACGAGGATTGAATAAGCAAAACGTGAAGAGAGTACTGTTCTGTTCAGGAAAGGTTTATTGGGATCTACTAGCTGAGGCTGAAAAACGTGGCGATCAACAGACTGCCATTGTTAGAGTCGAGCAGCTTTACCCAACACCAGTCGATGAGATCAAACAGGTTTATGCCCAGTATCCAGGTGCAGAATTGTTCTGGGTTCAGGATGAACCAGCCAACCAAGGTCCTTGGACATACATTGGCCTCTTCCTTCCTAAATACATGGACGGCCAGGTTGCTAAGCTCATCTCTCGCCCTGCTAGTGCATCACCAGCAACTGGATCGGCTAAGCGTCACGCAGTCGAACAGGCAGACCTAATTGAAAGAGCGTTCTCCTAAAGATCATGGATCAGCCAAGACGCAACATAAGAATCGTCATCATCGGTGACGATCTTATTGGCGCAGGCGGCGACCCTAAAGGGCTTGGTTGGGTTGGCAGAGTAATCGCTAAAACACAGAGTGATTACCCACGAGTGGATTTCTATAGCTTGCCAACTCCAGAAACCACCTCGGCAAAACTAAGCGAGCAGTGGCTTGAGGAAGCATCTAAAAGGTTTTCACCGGACACAGATAATCGGCTGATTGTTTGCCTCAACGCAAATGACATAAATGCCGGAATCACAATGTCTAGATCGAGACTTAACCTTGCCAACATCTTGGACAGCGCAGCAAGCAAAGGAGTTCAGTGCTTTGTAGTATCACCGATTCCAAGTCGTAACCCTCAGCTGAACTACGACATAGAACATCTCTCAGCTGGGTTTGAAGATGTCGCAGCAAGAAGATCACTACCATTTGTCGATTGTTTTAGACCGCTAGTAGATCACCAGGGGTTCAATGAAGAACTCAAGAACTCAACACTAGGCATGCCGGGCCAGCTTGGACACGGACTGATTGCCTGGCTGGTGCTAAACCAGGGTTGGTATCGCTGGCTTGATTTGCCAGAACAAGAGATCTAAGAAAAAGGCCCTGAAGAAATTCAGGGCCTTTATTCATTCAATTTCAGATCTGAGTGAGCTAGATATCCTTTGATAAAAGTTTTGGGTGGATTCTGAGCTGGAAGAAGAACTGATAACCATATCTGAGATTGTTCGCTCTAGGTCATATTCTTCTTTGCAAGGTGAGCAACTAGCTAGGTGCCCATCAACGTCTTGCTTGGCTTTTTCGTTTAGTTCATCACCAAGGTATTCGTGAACTTTCCGTTTGGCTTCATGGCAACTCAAGTTACTCAAAGTCATATTCCTTTACTTTTTCTTGTTCTTCGAATCAGGGTTGATTCCGTATTCAATAGCTTTTTCACGCAGCAGTGAGCGAAGGAGACCGCGGGCACGAAGCACTCTAGTTCCAACAGTTGCCTCTGGAATTTCGAGCATCTCAGCGATTTCCTTATATTTAAGACCATCAACCAGGTTTAGAAGAGCCACCTCGCGGAAGATCGGATCAATCTGGTTAATCGCGTCCATGACCTCATCAGTGGACATTCTTGAAATTACGACCTGCTCAGCAGATGGACCAAGCTGAGATTCATCGGCTTTGTCAAAAATCCAGTCATCTTGGAGTTCGTTGTCTGCATCTGCTTTGATGTTGACGCGGTTCTTCTGGTGCTTAGCTTCAGCCACCCCAGATGAAATGTATGAAGTTGCGATGATACTGTTCAACCAGTTCAGTGGGCCTTTACCCTGATCGGTGTATGAATCCCAATATTTGAATGCTTTCAGAATGACCACTTGGGCTAGATCTTCACCCTGAGCTTGGTTACCGACCTTACCGATACAAGCACGACGAATAACGTCGTAATGTGGGCCTACGTGGAGTTCGAAATCAGCTAGCTTGCGCTGCTGTTCTTCTGAGTTTTTGATGGCCGCCCCCGATTCGTGTGAGTTAATTATGTCTGACATGTACTTCTGCTGCTTGCAGGACTTCGGGCCGTAGTTGTGACGGCGTGGTTTTGCGCTCTGGTTGATCAATAAAGTGTCTATAGTTTCTGCTTTCTGTTAGTTTGCTCGTCTTTGAGCGGTTTGAGGTTGGAAGGCATCAAAAACTCATGCCATATACTTAAAAACCAATGAGTGAACAAAATTATTCCCCGAATGCCAAAAAACTTTGGCCGGCTCCTTCGGTTCACCATGCAATCTCTGCTCAGGTCACCTTGCCGGGCTCAAAATCTCTAACAAACCGAGAACTGGTCTTATCCGCCCTTGCTTCATCGCCTACTCACCTCAGAAAACCCCTAGAGTCTAGGGATTCCCAACTGATGATCGAGGCCCTAAGGAAACTAGGAACCCAGATCAACCGCGATGAATATGGCGACCTTGTAATAATCCCACCAACCACTGACATTCGACTTTCTGAGGTCACAATCGATTGCGGTTTAGCGGGAACAGTCATGAGATTCGTGCCTCCGATGGCAGCTCTTGCCAATGCCTCGATAACCTTCGATGGCGATGAGGCAGCCAGACGTCGCCCAATGCGGACCACGATTGACTCACTTCGCGGACTTGGAATTGCTGTTGACGACAAAGGAACCGGATCGTTGCCCTTCACCCTTGAGGGCACTGGCCAGGTTCTCGGTGGTGAACTCACAATCGACGCCAGCGCTTCAAGCCAATTTGTTTCTGGATTGCTGCTAGCTGCTGCTCGCTACGAGAAAGGTCTGACTCTTAGGCACTCGGGAGAGCATTTGCCTTCTCTTCCTCACATTGAGATGACCGTAGCATCACTTCGAAACAGAGGGGTGTTGGTTAGAGAACCTGATAAGCTGACCTGGATCGTCGAACCGGGAGAAATCTCCGGTGGGGAAATCACCATAGAACCTGACTTATCGAACGCTGGACCTTTTATTGCAGCTGCTCTAGTTCAAGGTGGCCAAGTCACGATTAAGGACTGGCCAGAAAGCACTACTCAGGTTGGTAAGCACTTCGTGGAACTGCTAACCCAGATGGGGGCTTCGGTCACTAGAGCTGGTCAAGACATAACTTTCTCTGGAACCGGTTCCATCAAAGGCATCTCGGTGGATCTTGGTATTGGCGGAGAACTAGCTCCGGTAATCATCGCCCTTGCAGTTTTAGCCGATACCCCAAGCACCATTACCGGTATCGCTCATCTTCGTGGCCATGAGACTGACAGGCTAGCTGCGCTAACTGCTGAGATCAACGCGATTGGTGGAGATGCCACCGAGCTACCTGATGGTATCCAGATCTCTCCAGTTGAGGCATTACATGGCAACACCTGGCATACCTACGAAGATCACCGTATGGCAACTGCAGGAGCAATTATCGGGCTTCGTGTGCCAGGCATTGTTATCGAAGATATCTCGGTGGTTAGTAAAACAATGCCGGAATTTGTGGCACTCTGGAACTCTATGTTGGAGCAAAAAGCTTGAGTTGGTTGTATGAACCTGAACCGCAAGATCACGATCTTGATGAGTCAGATGTTCGGGTCAGACCAAACCCTAAAGGCAATAAGCCAAGAACTAAAAACCGGCCTTCACATAGCGATGCCCCAATCGGCATGGTCGTTCAAGTCGACCTCGGTAAATACACTGTATTACTCGATAATGAACGTCAGGTTTTTGCAACTCTTGCCAAGGAGCTTCGCAAAGAAGGTGTCGCTGTTGGCGATCAAGTAGCACTCGCCGGCGACACTTCAGACACAGTTGGTGCACTGGCCAGAATTGTTCGCATTGAACCGAGAACCACTCTGCTCAGAAGAAGTGCTGATGATACTGATCAGGTAGAGCGAGTAATTGTCGCAAACGCCACACAGATGCTCATTGTGGTGGCAATAACCAATCCAGAACCGAGAACCAGGCTCATTGATCGTTATTTGGCAGCGGCTTTTGATGCGGGTCTAAAACCAGCACTGGTGATTACCAAGGTTGATTTAGAAGATCCAACCGAATTCATGAAGAACTTCGCTGAATTATCTATTCCAGTGATTCTGAATAGAAAAGACAGTCCGGCACTGGATGAACTAAATGCGTTTTTAGAAAACCAAATGACAGTTGTTGTCGGTCACAGCGGTGTTGGTAAATCAACTTTGGTAAATTCCCTAGCCCCCGAGGCGGGAAGAGAAACCGGCGGTGTGAATGCTGTCACTGGTCGAGGAAGACACACCAGCAGTTCGGTTAGAGCCATTCTGCTTGACCCAGCAACTTGGATTATTGACACCCCAGGAGTTAGATCATTTGGGCTTGGACACATCAAGCTTGAAAACCTTCTTCGTAGTTTCGAAGACCTTTGGCAGGTGGCAGCACAGTGCCCTAGAGATTGCTCTCACCTAGCCGATTCGCCTGACTGCGGTTTAGATGAAGCTGTCGAAAGTGGCAAGATTTCGGCATCTAGGCTTGATTCGCTTAGAAGACTTATGGTCTCCATAGCCAATTCAAGTAACGACTAACCTAGGTAGAGACCACCTAAAGCTAGGAATAAGAGATTGGCTAAGCAAACGCAGTGGCTGAAAATTCAGTTGCTCTCAATAGCTTCTGGAATATCTTTCCTTGGTAGCGCGCTAACTACCTTTGCAGTTGTCCTTAGAGACAAGGATGCAGCGGGAGCATCTGGTGTCTCACTGCTCTTTCTCTGCATGTTGCTCCCATCAGTTATCCTCTCCCCTTGGGCTGGATTGCTTGCAGATAAATACAGCACCAGAACCCTGATGCCACCACTACTAATCGTGATGTCACTTTGTTCTTTCAGCTTGGCAATGGGCTGGCCATCATGGTGGTCATTCATCGCACTACTACTTTCAGCCAGTGCTAACACAGGAGTTAATGCAGCTTTTGGCGCATTACTACCAAGCCTTGCTGCCAAAGAAGATGTTTCTAGGGCTAACGGCTTGAACTCAACGTTCACAGCGCTGGGTTCACTTTTAGCCCCTGCCCTTGGTGGGATCTTGGTGAGCTCAACAGGTTTCGTTTGGCCCTTCATCATTGATGGAATTTCTTTTATTGTCCTGACCTTAGCCATCCTCTTACTACAGGTAAACAGAGTCGGAGTATCGGATCACGAAGAAGGTTCCCTACAAGCGTTGGCTGGAATCAAGTTTGTCTTCCAAGACAAACTGATTAGATCTATCGTCATCCTAATTACAGTCTTGATTGTTTCCCTTGGTGTTATCCAGGTTGGTGAAGTCTTCCTACTAATAAATGAATTGCACGCGAGTACTCTGATCTACGGTTTAGCCGGTGCAATATTTGCACTAGGTGCCGTTACCGGTGGGATCTTCACCACTGTTACTAAAGTCCCGCTTCGCTATCACCTCAGAATTGTGACAGTCGCTATTCTCACAGTGCTTGTTGTAGTAGTGGTAATAGCATCAGCTCATCACTGGTGGGTAGTAATGACCTTCGGTTACCTGGGAGGCATCTGTGTTGCACTCCTGAACTCCTATGGAACTGGAATCATTCAGAACCGAACAAAGGAAGAAGTCCGAGCCAGAGTAATGTCAACCTTCGGTGCAGTTATCACCGTTGGTACAGTTACCAGCACTGCTCTTGCCGGTATCGTGATTCAACTCTTTGGGGTTAGAGCCACCTTCATTGGTGCAGCAGTAATTGGAGCAGTTATCCTTGCAGTTCTTGGTCCAGCGGTTCTAAAAAACGGCAAGGACTATGGCCGCGAAGAATTAGCCGCGGAGTAGTTCTACCGCAGCTTCAAGTTCTGGTGCTAAGAAGCGATCAGGACCAACACCAGGAACTACTTCACGCAATTCCGCATATAGTTTTCCTGTCACTGGAGCAGGCTTTAGTGGTGCCCGTAGTTCAATACAGCGAGCCGCTCCAATAAGTTCGATAGCCAAAATTGCTCTTAGGTTCTCAACAACTTTTCTAAGTTTTCTTCCGGCATGCCAACCCATCGAGACATGATCTTCCTGCATCGCTGATGATGGAATTGAATCAACGCTGGCAGGAACTGCTAGTCGCTTTGAATCCGAAACCAATCCGGCAGCTGTGTATTGAGCAATCATTAGACCGCTGTCAACGCCTGGGTCCCCGGCAAGAAACGGTGGTAGACCTGAGTTACGAGCCTTATCCAGCATCCGATCAGTTCTACGTTCACTGATTGAACCAAGATCGGTTGCCGCAATAGCTAAGAAATCGAGCACATATGCAACTGGTGCACCATGGAAGTTACCGTTAGATGTCACCTCCCCTGATTCCAAAACAACTGGGTTATCAATAGTTGAATCAAGTTCTCGAAGCGCTACCTGCTTTGCATAGGTAACTGTGTCTCGCACCGCTCCAGCAACCTGTGGAGCACAACGCAAGGAGTATGCGTCCTGAACCACACCATCACCATGGCGATGTGATGCAGTAATCTCTGAGCCCTGAAGTGCTGCAAACATGTTCTTAGCCGATTGTGCTTGACCTGGGTGAGGACGAAGCGGTTCATGTAGTTCCGCTCGGTATGCCTGATCAGTTCCGAGTAATCCTTCAACACTCATGGCTGCAATTACATCTGACTGGTCAAGGAGCTTCTCTAAATCAGTGATTGCCATAATCAGCATGCCAAGCATGCCATCGGTGCCATTGATAAGAGCTAGACCCTCTTTCTCTTTTAGCTCAACCGGGCTAATTCCTGCCTTTGCTAATAGCTCTAGAACCGGTGCTTCAACTCCATCTGGCCCTAGTGCTCTTCCCTCACCCATGAGCACCATTGCACAGTGGGCCAACGGGGCAAGATCGCCTGAGCAACCAAGCGAACCAAACTCATGAACAATCGGAGTAATTCCGGCATTGAGAATTGCAGCCATAGTTTCTGCAACAACCGGTCTTGCTCCAGTTCTTCCAGAACATAAAGTCTTTAGTCGAAGAGTCATCAACGCTCTAACTACTTCACGTTCAACCATGGGTCCAATACCAGCTGCATGAGAACGAATCAGAGACTTCTGTAGTTGGACACGATCTTCTGGAGCAATGTGCTGATTAGCAAGTGCGCCAAAGCCTGTTGAGATGCCATAGACAGCAACTTCTCCCTGAGCTAAGGCTTCAACCTGATTACGGGAGGCTTGCATGGCGGCAATCGCTTCAGGAGAAATAAGAACCTTGGCATCCCCTCTAGCAATCGCAATAACATCTTCGAAGGTAATGCCCTTTGGCTTTATGGTTACTTGATTCACTTATTGCTCCTGTATATGGATGTTCCTGAAATAAACGTTTGCTCAACCAGATCAACGCCCGGTCGATAAGGAATATGTCTAAACGAAGGTGCGTCTAAAACAACAAAGTCAGCTGACTTGCCAATACTCAACATGCCAACATCTTCTCGCTGCAATGCCATTGCTCCACCTAAGGTTGCGCACCAGAGCGCTTGCTCTGGACTGAAATGCATTTCTCGAACGGCAATAGCAATACAGAATGCCATCGAAGAGGTGTAGCTAGAACCAGGGTTGCAATCGGTTGCTATTGCAACCCTTACTCCAGCCTCGAATAGCGCTCTAGCATCGGGGTATTCGCTTCTGGTAGAAAATTCAGCACCGGGTAGCAAGGTTGCAACAGTATTACTGCCAGCAAGCATTTCAATATCTTTAGCAGTGAGATGGGTGCAGTGATCTGCACTAGCGCAGCCAAGTTCAACCGCTAACTCAATGCCTTTACCAGCAGAAAGTTGATTGGCATGGATTCGAGGCAACAACCCAGCTGATATGCCTGCTTGGAGGATTGCTTTGGCCTGGTCGTAATCGAATGCACCTTCATCACAGAAGACATCTACCCACCTGGCATAGGGAGCACATGCTTCAAGCATCTCTCCCTTTACCAAATCAACATAAGCATCTGCCCTGCCTCGGTATTCATCAGGAACCACATGCGCTCCGAGGAAAGTGACATCTTCGGTGTGCTGAACAGCAAGCTTTAGTGACCTAAGTTCATTCTCAACATCCAGTCCATAGCCACTCTTTGTTTCGAAAGTTGTAATACCACCTCGATACATCTCAACCGCACGGGTAGCAATATTCTGATCAAGTTCCTCATCACTGGCGTTCCTAGTTGCCTGAACTGTAGTCATGATGCCACCAGCAGAATAAGAATTACCCGACATCCTGGCTTCAAATTCCAAAGCTCTATCTCCTGCAAAAACTAGATGAGCGTGAGAATCAACAAAGCCAGGGATTACCGACTTACCAACCAGTGAAACTTTGTTATCGGCACTTGGGGCAGAGTTTGCAGCACCAACCCAAACTATTTGTCCAGCCTCTTCAATAAATGCTGCATTAGTTAGTTCGCCCAGCAATCCCTTATCAAGTGAGGAATCATTGGTGACTAGAGATGCAATGTCAGTGAAGAGAGTTGTGCTCATTAGTCTTCGGTATCTAGCATCGGGATATGCACATGCTTCTCTCGAGCAACCTGAACTGCTTCTGGGTAGCCGGCATCAACATGGCGAATAACACCCATACCTGGGTCATTGGTTAGCACTCTAGCTAGCTTCTGAGCGGCTAGTTCAGTTCCATCAGCAACCGATACCTGTCCGGCGTGGATAGATCTTCCGATACCAACACCACCACCGTGGTGAATCGAAACCCAAGAAGCACCAGAGGCGATATTGACCATGGCATTGAGTAGTGGCCAGTCAGCAATCGCATCTGAGCCATCAATCATTCCTTCTGACTCACGGTAAGGGGATGCCACAGAACCACAGTCGAGGTGATCTCTACCGATAACAATCGGTGCACTGACTTCTCCCTTGGCAACTAGATCATTGAATAATGCTCCAGCTTTATCGCGCTCTCCATAACCCAACCAACAGATACGAGCAGGAAGACCCTGGAACTGAACTCGCTCCTGAGCCATGGTGATCCAGCGACGTAGGTGATCATTTTCAGGGAATAGGTCAAGAATCGCTTTATCGGTGCGATAGATATCTTTCTTATCTCCTGAAAGCGCAACCCACCTAAATGGACCTTTTCCTTCACAGAACAGTGGACGAATGTATGCGGGGATAAAACCAGGGAACTTGAAAGCATCCTTGTATCCGCCCTTACGAGCTTCATCTCTAATTGAGTTGCCATAGTCAAAGACTTCTGCGCCTTTGGCCATAAATCCAACCATTGCCTCAACGTGTTTCGCCATCGACTCTTCAGATCTCTTGGTGTAATCCTCTGGGTTTTTAGCAGCCAAGGAAATCGAATCGTCTAGGTCAACACCTTCAGGAAGGTATGCCAGTGGATCGTGAGCTGAGGTTTGATCAGTAACGATATCGATTGCGACATCGCGTCTTAAAAGCTCAGGGAGAATGTGAGCCATGTTGCCAACTAGACCGATTGAGATCGCACGTTTGGCTGCCTTTGCAGTCAATGCTTTCTCGATTGCATCATCTAGATTGTCGGCAATCTCATCAAGGTATCTATCTTGCAGTCTTCTTCTAAGTCTTGTTCCATCAACGTCAACGATTAGACAGGTTCCCTCATTCATGGTCACTGCCAATGGCTGAGCTCCACCCATACCACCACAACCAGCAGTAACCGTTAGAGTGCCAGCTAGTGTTCCGCCGAATCGCTTTGCTGCGATAGCAGCAAAGGTTTCGTAGGTTCCCTGCAGAATTCCCTGTGTGCCGATATAGATCCAAGAACCTGCGGTCATCTGCCCATACATAGTCAGACCCATTTGTTCTAGTCTTCTAAATTCTGGCCAGGTAGCCCAATCTCCCACCAAGTTTGAGTTAGCGATAAGAACTCTTGGCGCCCACTCATGAGTTTGAAAAACGCCAACCGGCTTACCGGATTGAACCAGCATGGTCTCATCGTCTTTTAGCTGAGTAAGAGTCTTGACAATGGCATCGAATGATTCCCAGTTACGCGCTGCTTTTCCTGTGCCACCGTAGACCACAAGATTCTCTGGGTGCTCGGCAACAGCCGGATCTAGATTGTTGTGCAGCATCCGGATGGCTGCTTCTTGAGCCCATCCTTTAGCTGTGATGGTTGAACCGGTTGCTGCATGGAGTGGGAAGTGTGCATCATTGCTCATAGGTCAATATCACCCTAGTTTTAGCATTGGCGCAAACTGACTCGCTCTGCCAAACTGAACCCATGAGCAATGAAGACCAACTTTGGCCAAGAGCCAGCAATTGGCTTACCGAAGCAAGCGCTGATGCCTGTGATATCGGTGTTTTTGGGGTTCCTGCTCACCTCACCAGCATCTCGCCAACCGGGGCAAACCAAACTCCAAATGCCATTAGAGCAGCTCTGACTCGCTATTCTCTGAACGCGGCAGCAGGAGATTTAGGAACACTCAAAGCCTTTGACTTTGGCGATGTCGCAGAACCAGATAGCCAAGAAGGTGAAGCGAGAACAACAACACTCACCCACCAAGTGCTAAACCAGGCAAAACTGGCTATCGCTCTTGGCGGAGATAACTCAATCACCTATGCAGTTGCCAAAGCAACCCTGGCTCAATCTGGTGGCCTAATCACCTTTGATGCTCATCACGATATTCGTGAAGGGGTAAGTAACGGCTCTCCGATCAGAAGACTTATCGAAGAAGGACTGCCTGGCAACAAGATCGTCCAAATCGGAATCAATGACTTCTCTAACTCACCTGAATACACCAGGCGTGCAAAAGAATATGGCATTCATGTAATTACCAGAGCAGATATTGAAAAACTAACCGCTGAGAATATCCTTGCTGAAGCTTTTGAAGTTATTGGATCAGGTCCGATCCATGTTGACGTTGACGTTGATGTTTGTGATCGTGCATTTGTGCCAGCCTGCCCAGCAAGTGCTCCAGGTGGAATTAGCGCATACCAACTCCGAGAGTTCACAAGACTTGCTACAAGAAACCCGATGGTTAGATCAATCGACATAACCGAGATTGATGCAACTAAAGACTCTGAGGATCAAAGAACAATCAGACTCGGTGCACTTCTTATTCTTGAAGCAGCCGCTGGCCTATTAGCTCGTTAGATTCCAGCAGCCTGACCATCAACACGAACATCGCTACCCCACGCTTGAGTTCCGTTCGGGAGTATTTGCAGTAGTTGGACTGCAGAGCCTTGACCGTATTCGGGCAAGACGAGAACATCATGACCAAGAGCACGAAGTTCAGCAATTATGTCTTCACCGAATCTAGATTCCAACTGAAGTTTTCCTTGACCAGTTTCTAGATCAGATGAATCACCAATTAGGTGTTGCCATCTAGGAGCCTCCGCTGATTCTTGAACATCAAACCCCAGATCAATTAGCTGAACTATAAGTTGGAAGTTTGATTGGACCTGAATATTCGCTCCAGGTGTCCCACCAACAAAGGCTAGGGAACCGTCGTGGTTTGTAACAGTCCAGGCGTTGAGGGTATGGGCTGGACGCTTGCCTGGCTCTATGTAGTTTGGATGGGTTGGATCAAGGTTGAAACCTGTGGCGCGGTTATTTAGCAAAACACCAGTTCCCTTAGGAACGAAAGCCGAACCAAAACCATGGAACACGCTTTGGATCCAAGAAACAGCATTACCTTCTGCATCAGCGACGATGAAGTATGTGGTGTCACTTCCCTCCTGCACGTTACCTTCTGGTCCGTTCCAAGCCTTGTTCATATCTATCTGTTTGCGCCGAGAGGCTATGTGTTCTTTAGAAAGAATGCGATCAACATCAACTGGAGTGAATTCAGGGTCAGCCAATATCTCGTTTCTATCCAGGAAGCCGATCTTCTTAGCCTCAACCATAAGGTGAATCAATTGCGCTTGGCTTAGTTTCTTGAGGTCTTGATCTTCAACAAGAAGCAGCTCTTCCATCAAGATCATTCCTTGGGTTGGTGGTGGCTGCCCATGCACCGAGTAACCTCGGTAATCTACGGTCAAGGGCTTCTCAACTCTGGTGTGATGTTCGGCTAGGTCTTCATGATTGAACCAGCCATCAGTTCCAGAGACGATCAGATCTGCTATCTCGCCTTCATAGAAAGCATCTCTTCCCTCTGTAGCGATAAGTCTTAGAGTCCTAGCTAGATCTTTTTGGATGACCAAATCACCAATTGAAAGATTGGTATCAATGCCCATATCTGCAAAGAATGTTGCCTCAGGGAATTGTTTTAGGAAGAACTGAATGCGCATTACAAAATCTCTGGTGGCAGCGAATCCTTCCTCTGCATATCTAATTGCCGGCGCAAGGATTTCAGACATTGACAGCTTGCCGTATCGTTCATGAGCTGCAAACCAGGTAGAAACGGTGCCAGGCACAGTTGCCGACCTTGGACCATGGTGATCAATTGAATCGCTAAATGCTGAGGCGATAGCACTGTGGCCTGCTTCACCGCTTCCATTGAAAGCAAGGTTCTCTTTAGATTTTGCGTGGTGCGTAATCAGGAAGGCATCGCCACCTAACTGTGATGCACCTGGTTCAACTACCGAAATCACCGCACTTAGGGCAATGCCTGCATCAATGAAAGAGCCTCCAGCTCGGAGGATTTCAAGGGCAGCCGAGACAGCTAGCGGTTGGCTGGCTGCAGCTCCACCATTGCGTGAATAGACGATACCGCGATGAGTTTGCAAGTTGTGTTCCTTACTATTTGAAGTTTGGCCCGAAGGCTTCGCGAAGGGTTACTGAATGTAATCCTCGAGTATTAATGATTCCCAGTATTTGGTTCATGGCTGATTGAGACTTCGGCCGATTGGCATGGTCAATTACTATTCGACCATTAGCAATCCACTTATTAGCTAATTGCACAATCCGCCCTTCAGGTGTCTTACCTGAATCTCCAAAGGTCCCGTACCACATTGTTGGAACCGTGTATCCGAGTTCTGCTGCAATTCGAAGAACTCGTGCGTTGTAGTTTCCATAGGTTGGTCTGAAATAAGGTCGGGCGTCATAACCAAACTCATTCAGGATGAACTTGTGACAACCAAATAGCTGCGTCTTAATTTCTGCATCGCTAATCTTGGTGAGATCTTTGTGGCTCACAGTGTGATTACCCAGTTGGAGTTTTCCTGCACTTAGTAATCTCGAAATTTGTTTTGAATGCGTGCGCCAAGATGAATAACCACTGGTCACGAAGAGAGTCAGATTGTGGTTGTAGTTTTCCGCGATGTTGAGATACTCCCCGACAGCTTGAGCACTTGCACCGTCATCGATAGTCCAGGCAAAGCGTCTGGTGGAACTGCTGGGCAAACCAAATATCGGTGTGTTTCTAGCCTCAGCCACATCAATTTGTGGAATCAAGAGCGCAGAGGTTGCCGCCACAATGAATTTCTGTCTAGATAGTTCCACCTCTTAAGCCTAGAACGAGGGATAGGGGCAGATTGCCTTAACCGATAACGGCATAATAAAGATATGGATTATCAAGGTAAAACCATTCTGGTCATTGGTGCATCTGGTGCTCTAGGTTCACTTCTCGCTCAAGTGTTGGCTGCCAAGGGAGCTAATGTCATTGGCACGGCACGTTCTCAGGCTTCAGTGCAGAAGATCCCTAGCCAGATCCAGACCAAGTTATTTCTAGACCTTGAAAACCCAGGAAGTATTGGCGAGTTCATTCTCGCCCTTTCCAATGAGAGCATTCACGGTGTTATCAACGCCTCCGGAATGGTCGGCTTTGGGAAGGCTAATGAGACCAAGAGTGCAGATGCAGCTAGGTTGATGCAGATAAACCATTTAGGTCCTGCAGCAGTGATTTCTGGTATCTATGAATCTCTCAAAGTGAATGAGGGCAGTTTCGTTGCTGGCATCACCGGTGTGGTTGCCGAAAAAGTATTCCCTGGCATGTCTGCATACACAGCAAGTAAGTTTGCCCACTCCGCATTTCTCTCATCAATTGCGCTTGAGTGGCGCCGAGACAAGATTCAGGTCACTGAAGCAAGACCTGGACACACCGAAACAGGCCTGTCTACCCGTGCTCTATTTGGTCAAGCGCCAGCTTTCCCGCAAGGCATGACACCTGAGCATGTTGTTGAAGTGATCCTGCAGGGAATCGAAAACGGAACTGCACTGCTATCAAGCACAGACTTCTAAACATTCAGATAACACCCAGCCAAAGGCTAAATAAAATACAGACTAAAGGCTTAGTTTGAAGGTAGAAAGAAGGTCACCATGAAGATCCCAACTTCAACCATCGCAACGCTAGCCATCGCCGCAACAGCAATCGGCGGCGCAGCCTTCGGCATTTCAGCTGCAATCACACCAAGCAGCGCAACTACCCCACAGGTAGTTAATGCACCTACTGTGAATAACAAAATTGCCAACCCAGATACTTCTGCCGGTCAGATTGCTTCAATCTCAACAGATCCAACAGCGACCCCAACTGCAACTCCTTTGCCAACTCCTTCGGTTACCCCAACTTTTGGCGCTGGTGGCGACGACACTGATCCAACAAATTCAAACCCAATTAATCCGAACGCACCAAGTTTTGGAGGCAATGGAGATGACAACGGTTCAGATGACAACTCGTACCATCACGGTGATGACAACGGGTCGGATGACAACTCTAACTAAGGTGACGATAACGGGTCTGACGACTGATTCTTTGTTCTAAAGAATTTAGTTATTCTTTTGCTTCTTCTCTAAATCACCTAGGTGAGTGTGCTTGAACCTGTCGTTGTATTTGAGTCCGTAACCAAATGCCCTATCCCAACCAACGTGCCCTAACCAAATAGCCGATAGGCCTAGAAGCGTTGGTGCTGAACTAAACCAACCCAGACCAATAAGCAGGATTGGCACAATGGTCGAATGGCCAAGGTTATATAACCAAGCACCTAGCTTTGGATTAGCAAAATAACCGAGCATGAAGATATCTGGTACTAGCAACAGCACTGGATACCACCACCATGCCATTCCAGAACTTGCAAAAATACTTATCGTTGCTGCAAAGAGAACTAAGCCTTCTAAACGCAGAATAAGCTTTGGCCCGCTGAGAACCCAGCCCTCAATTGTTGACTTAGTCATATTTACTATTAGTTCCAGCTCCCGAGAATGACACCAGCTAGTGTCAAACAAACTACATCCTGGCCGACTTCAATCAACCAAACCTTTAGAGATCGATAAACCTTCATTCCAGGTTGCGCAAACATTCTGTGTGAAAGTGAGGCAAAAGCACCAAGACCCACAGAGAAAGCAAATCCAAATAAAGCACCTGTTCCAGCATCAAAAATTGAACCAGAAGACTTAGTTAAAGAAATGATTGCTGCCAATGTTGTGATTTGGATTAGAGCAGCAAGGTAGGTTCCTCCAAACATCAGAAGAGTTTCGCCGCCGCTGAGCTTGACGCGCTCGGTTGGAACTTCACGATCTAGCGCCTTCATCCAAATTGGATAGAAGGTCTTCGGGCCAAACCAAATTGCTCCGATGATAAATGACACCACAGAAGCAACAAGTACTGCCCATAGGTTGAAATGAGTAAATAGATTTTCCATTAGTTCCTCCTAAGTTAGGGATGCGCCAATAACAAACTTTACTTAGACGTTGAACCTAAACTCGACAACATCACCGTCACGCATGATGTAGTCCTTGCCTTCCATGCGGACTTTACCGGCAGCTTTGGCATCGTTCATCGAACCTGCTGCGATTAGATCTTCGAATGAGACTATTTCGGCTTTGATGAAACCTCTTTGGAAATCTGTGTGGATAACACCTGCCGCTTGAGGTGCAGTCCAACCCTGCTTAATAGTCCAAGCTCGAGCTTCTTTAGGGCCAGCGGTGAGATAGGTCTGCAGACCTAGAGTCTTGAAGCCAATGCGTGCTAGTTGATCTAGACCTGATTCGTCTTGACCGAGGGATGCGAGTAGTTCGTTAGCTTCTTCTGGTGACAGGTCGATAAGTTCACTCTCAACCTTGGCATCTAGGAAGACAGCTTCTGCAGGTGCAACTAGATCAGCAAGTAGTTTGCGTTTACCAGCATCACCTAGAACTGATTCATCAACGTTGAATACATACAGGATTGGCTTAGCGGTTAGAAGGCCAAGTTCTTTGATGTCTGTGATGTCAATTGTTGAAACTGATAGTGGCTTACCGGCATTTAGCCAAGCTAAGGCTTCATCAACAGTTGCAAGCACTGAAGGTTCTAGCTTCTTACCCTTTACTTCTTTTTCAATTCGGTTTCTGGCTTTATCTAGAGTTTCTAGATCGGCCAGAATCAACTCGGTGTTGATGGTTTCGATATCTCCTGCAGCATCAACCTTGCCGTCAACGTGAATAACATCAGGATCTGCAAATCCTCTAACCACCTGAGCGATTGCATCTGCTTCACGGATGTTTGCTAAGAACTTATTTCCTAGACCTTCACCAACTGATGCTCCACGAACGATACCGGCAATGTCCACAAAAGACACTGGAGCAGGAAGAAGTCTCTCTGAGCTAAAGATCTGAGCTAGTTTGTTTAGTCTCTCGTCAGGTAGGTTGACTACACCAATGTTGGGTTCAATGGTTGCGAACGGATAGTTAGCCGCCAAGACATTGTTCTTGGTTAGGGCATTGAAGAGAGTTGATTTGCCGACGTTAGGAAGTCCGACGATACCGATAGTTAGAGCCACTGTGTAAGTCTAGTTGGAACGTCACTTGTAGTTAGGTTTACCTATCCAGCATCTCTCTCACGCGAGTGATCTTCTCGATAAACGAACATCCCCACATCTGCAGCCGAAGCCCCTGATGGACTTGGCGCAAAACCACCAACAGGACCTTTGCTGGGCTCCGTGAGCCCCAGGTTGTCAACTGTGGCATTGGCCTTTGCCCGCCGAAGACTACGTTGAGTTCCTGAATTCCTGGCAAGCAAGTTCCTGCGTTCAGAATCAGGAAGCTCTTTCCATCCTGGTCTTCCATTTATAAGTCTGTTTATTAGACGAACTAGAAATTGCATCTTCGCTCGATCCTGCTAGGTAGTGAAATCATCAAAATGTTTGCTGATATTTTCAATTTCACCCCTTCAAAGAAATACGTAGTCAAATCGTATGAAACCAAATCTCTAGCCTCAAATGGGCGGTCCCGTCTGTTACCAAATGGTTAGATTTAGGTATGCCCCTGAAATTCACAGCAATTGACTTTGAGACCGCCAATGGATCTCCAGCAAGTCCATGCGCTGTTGGTTTAGTGAAGGTAGTCGAAGGCAAGATTATCGACACCTACTCAACCCTCATTCAACCTCCCTATCCGCATGATTGGTTTGCTGCAGGGAACATCAGAGTTCATGGGATAAATCCAATTGATGTCAAGGATGCGCCAAGTTGGGAGCGAGCTCTAGCTGAGATGGTGGCCTTCATCTCAGGAGATGACCTTATAGCTCATAATGCGGGATTTGACATGGGGGTGCTGAAAGCCAGTGCTTCGCTAATTGATGCCACTCTTCCAGATCTTCGCTATGGGTGCAGCCTGATTATGGCTCGAAAGACATACAACCTAGAAAGCTATCGGTTGAATCAGGTGGCTTTTGCTATTGGCTTAGAGGAGTTTGACCACCACGATGCCCTTGCCGACAGCGATGCCTGTGCTCGGATTGTCATTCACATGGCCAATCGGCATGGGGTGGATAACCTAGACGAATTGGCTAAGCTAACCAATCACACCATCAAGCGTTTACTGGGGGAACCTGCCTAATTTAGGCATTTTGGCTATACTTTTTTGAGTTGGCCGACAAAGTCGTTTGCTTCTAAAAACCCAATCAACCTAATTATTTAGGCGCTGAAAAGTACTTCAAATAAGGAGAAAGACATGTCGCAGAGCCAGTTCAGTGCGCCAGTGGTCACCCTTACTCCTGCCCCAACCCTCGACCGCACATACTATGTGAACCACCTACACCCAGGTGGAGTAAACAGAGCTGATGATGTTCGTGACGAACTAGCTGGTAAAGGTATTAACGTATCCCGTGGTCTAGTACTTGCTGGCATTGATGCCCCAGGTGTTGTTCCGATCGGTAATGCCGATGTCAGCGTCCTAGATAGAACTGGTTCATCTTTCTTAGTTCCACTTTGGGTAGAGGGAAACCTTCGTGTTTCAACCACCATTGTTGACACTCACGGAACAACCACCAAGGTAAATGAATCACCAAGATCTCTAACCGAAGAAGACTGGCAGAAGGTTATTGACCTAACCGAACAAGAGGTTAGAAGAACTGGCGCTAAGTGGCTGGTAATCGCAGGTGCTCTTCCAACTTATAAATCAACAGGTGTCTATGTTGATCTGCAACCAATCTTCGATGTCATGAAGATGATGGGTGTGAAGGTTGCACTGGACACTTCAGGTGAACCACTTTCATACTGGGCTCGGAAGGGCTGTGCAAATGTCATTAAACCTAACGCTGAAGAATTAGCTTCTGCAGTTGGTAGAGAACTTGCAACAGTTGGTGATGTTGTTGATGCAGCTCGTGAACTTTGTGAACACGGCATTGAAGTAGTTCTTGCATCGATGGGTGCAGACGGAATGCTTGCTGTTACTAAAACTGGCACCTGGGCAGCTAGAACTCCGCCGGTAAAGGTAATTAATACCGTTGGTGCAGGAGATGCAACTCTTGCTGGTTTCCTTTCTGCGGTTGTCTCTAACCCAATTGCCGAAGGTGAAGAAGACTACGGTGTTGGCTTCAATGTTCCACTTGGTGTTCAGACTGCTGTTCGTTGGGGTGCTATTGCAGTGACTCAACCAACCTCGGGACTAGCAAACCTAGACAACATGCCTTCAGCATCTGTTGATGCCAACCCGAATTTAGATGTTCCACTAGAAGAAGTAGCCAAACCTTAGGAGATAGAAGTGCCTGTAGCATCACC
>Ga0209084_1000405_pt1 | contig 40257 bp, 56 predicted proteins | sample C_130820_MF_Meta_FD_187309 | JGI IMG/M metagenome (GOLD analysis project Ga0209084, IMG submission 187309) | Freshwater microbial communities from Lake Croche, Canada to study carbon cycling - C_130820_MF_MetaG (SPAdes) (version 2) | ecosystem: Environmental > Aquatic > Freshwater > Lake... | reverse complement strand
CCGTTTCAGCCCTAAGGTCATCTTCTAGTTCTTGCCTAAGTTCTGCCTGAAGTTCTTCACGCTTATCAAACTTGTTGCTGTATTCTTCGAAATCCTCAAACCTATCGACAAGGTTTAGTTTGATAGTAGGCTTTTCTATAAGGTCACCATGTTCATCAAAATAATTCACATCACCCAAAGACTTTGGAAAATCTAAAGCGACTAGACCAGCAATGCCATTGATGAACTTATCTTTCTCGGGCGTGTCCCCACTAAAGATTACATCAACAACTTGCTGGGTTTCATAGGTGATTGCGAGCATGGCGGTAACTGATTTTGGTAATGACATAATAGTCCTCCTTATTGTATCTGTGCGGCTGCACGGTCTAGTATTACACTCAAAGCACGGTTTAGCGAACTCAGGTCATTCATGGTACAAGTAAAAGCAACAATTTCATCAATCACTACATTGGCTATGTAGTTTTCACGAATAACTTGCCATGCCAACGGAGCCCAAGGGTCAATCTGAGAAGAAGGAATTTCTGCCTTGTATTCTGCGGAATCCTTTGGAATTTCCGTAAATACAACACGTACATTACCTTTCTGCATAGAGTTCATGACATTAGAACGTGACCACTCAATATTCACTTCCTGAAACTTATTCTCACTAAGGAATAATTTACCCATAATAATACCTCCTAATATCCTAGAAATTCGTTGATAGTGCGAGCATCAGCATTGGGATTGTAGTTACCATTGCGGTCTACAATTCCGTAGCACAAGCATGATGCAACGTGTTCTTTACAATCAATGCAAGAGTTGCATACATCACACACATTGTTATCAAGAGCCTTGCCTGTAATCTGGTGACCACAGACGTAACACTCTTCATCTGGTCCAGTTACACCACATGGTGAACATGAATCTGCATCCTCTTCCCACCAAGCATGCTTGCTACCAATAACATTGCCGTCACCATTCCATGCTTGGGCATCCCATGAACTGGAATACGGCTTGCTGTACGACGAGTAGGAATATGAATATTTGTAGGTGCTGTTAGACCACCAAATACCATCAGTCCAATGACCATCATCTTCATTGAGAATGTAAACAGGGTCACGCAACTCTGGTGCAGTAGACAAGATAGCAACCTTGCTACCAGCAGTAAATCTTTCTAGACGGCGGAAAGTATCCTTGTCGTCTAGTTCCTCAACACCTATAGAGCCCAGAATATCTTCGGCAAAGATACGAGTATCTGAACGGTCGTCACCAGCACGAGGAGTGATAGGAAGCATACCATTGTGACCAAGCACAATGTCATGGCGACCATCAACACGGAATGGGTGATTGTTCTCAAGCGTAGTAGAACCATGAGTGGTGTAACGTGCGTGGAACATTCCAACTGGCTTGTTGGAGTTACCCATCTCGTCAATGAAACGCTCGATAAGACGCTCATACTTCATGCTACGACCAGTAACAATGCGGTCACCATGATTTACGGCAAAGCCATAACCGTGAGGATTATTCTCACTAGCATTGTAAAGGTAATCACGATTAGGAATTTCTCCAAGAGTAACCATAAGTAAACACATAACTATTCTCCAACCTGTCCAGTCAAACTGAACTTATCTAGGTAACTATTTAGGATTTCATATTCTGGTCGACTAGCGACCCAAGCAATGAACGACTTGGAACTAAGAGCCTTGCCCATAATCATATCATTACAGGAAAGGTTTTCTGTGTATTTCACAGAAGCATCAACGAGTTGTAGACACATCTTCAGACGTTCAGCCTTCAGGGATGACTGGAAGATGCGTACCTCAAGGGTGGCACGGTTCTGCACATTTACTGCCAGATATCTTTCACAATGCTCAGTTCTACGCAACTTGCGTGAAATATTGCGAAGATTATCATTATCAAACCTTGCCCAACGAGAACTACTACGACCAGCCAAGGTCTCAAAAAGATGCTTATTGCGAGTAATCAGATGAACAAAGCGTGCTTGATGTGAAATACCTGAGAAGCCATCACGAGAAACGTGAATATGCAGACCAGCAGTATCAGCATTCCAACCTCCAAAACTACCATCATTGAGATGCTCAATAGCCTCAAAAGGAAAGTTTTCCATAGCCCAGCCGAGAGTCATTGGATGACTTACCATCTCGAAACCATGATTGAGAGAACCATCATTCTTGAGATAGGTGACATTATGGATGTCGCACATCTCTACACCATTGCTAAAGGTGTATTGTCCCTCACCCAGATATTCCAACTCTAACTCAAATCCCATGTAGGCAATCTGACGATACTTACGGATAATAGTATCATTTGCCATACTGCGTAAAGGAGCATTATCAAAATCCTCCACGGTATGCATAAAGATAGGGTCAGGACGGTAGTCGTAGTGATGAATTTCACCATTATCATAGCAGTTAGATGCATGCTCACCAGAATAATCATCATCAATGTATTCTTCACAGTTATCACAGAAATGGTAATACTGGTCACGACAACTCTCACACACAGAATAGCCACCAGAAGTATGAGAAGACGAGTCTACAGCAGCCCAGTCACTACAATGATTACAAATGAACCAGTTGTCACGGGTACAGCGATAGCAATACACGTTACCAGAACCATCTGCTGCATGGGTAGAACCAGACTGCTCATTGAACTGATTACCACAGTCCTCACACGTAGCAGAACAGTTCTCACAGACAGGTCCACGAGTGCCTTCGAAACCAAGTTCCGTGAACTCGTCGATAGTCCGACTGCAACCAATGCAGTCACGAAGTTCTGGAACACTATCATCATCAAGATTTGGCATTACAACCTCCTAAAGGTTTTTCTTACTAATAAAAAGTATCTTGTAAGATACTTGGATACCGAAACGGCGACGCTCAATCATGCTTACTGCGTAAGCCTATCATAGATAGGTGACATACACAAGGTGAAATAGGGAAGTTCACCCAAAAACGTGTAATTCTATGACATCATACACATAAAACGAGTCCTCCTCAGCCATGGCATAGGCATAACCCTCGGCAACTTTTCGATTAGAAAATAGGGCAGACCCAATATTCCAATCATCAATGTTAGAATTTGCATCATCAGCCTCAATAAAGACTACACCATAAACAGAGAACTCAGATTTCATTACAACCACCACGCTTTCTTGTCATCTTGATAGTCCAAACCATCAATGTCTAGTTTCCAACCGTATTCACGAGCCAACTTTTCACCCACAGGAGCATCAGATAGCACAATGCCACGCTGATTATTGGCAAAAATTTGCTCCAACAATTCTTCATACCACTTTTTCATCACTTTTCTCCTTTTCTGCCACCATGGATTAGAGCCACAAGTAGCACGATAGATACGGAATAGAACACGATAAGACCACAGAAAATAGCCATTACCCCATCAACTCCTTCATCTTATTATCAAACTCTACAGCCAAATGCACGCTGTCTATGAATAATAAGTATTGAGTAATGTGACCAGTAAAGTTTCTGCGTAGATACTTAGGCATTGTAGCAGGCGCTAGAGAACGCCATACTAGCAAACCTTGAGCATGGCAATCTAGCCATTCCTCGTAGTCATCTTTGAACTTAGATTGCCACCAAGTGTAGTTCCTAAGTTCATCTTTAGCCGATTGCAAATCAGACATTACTTCTCCTCCATCATTGCATTATGCAAAGTGCGAAACTTTTCCGCAACCGCAAGTTGTGAATGAAAATCAAAATACTCACTCACAGGACGCTTACGAAACCCAAACATGTTATCTGTGACGATACGCCAAGCCAGATAACCCTTAGCATGGTAGTCAATCCAAGGTTCGTTGATGCTAAGCAACTCCTCAGGAAAAGCAAACCATTCGATTACAGCATGACGAGCGCCATTGTAGTTGAGCAAAGTCATCACTCATCACCCATGTCCACTAGATGCCCCTCAGAAGACACACTCGTCAGATTAGTTGCAATAATAATCTGACCGTGAGCATCCTCATGGAAAGTAGCATTAGGAATAATAGTCAAAATTGCTTCCATCAAATCATCAAACATTACTTGTTACCTCCTGCAACAATAGCCAAACCGACACCAATAATAACTACACCAATGAACCACGAAATAGTGCTAAACACAGACATAACTATGCCTCCTTACGGATAGAACGGAGCGTTGCACGCAACGCCTGCTTGTCACGACCACGAGAGTCACGACTACGGGCATGGTCGCCAGAGTCACGCACAGCGACACTCTCACGAACATACACAGGGATAGGCTGATACTTAGAGCGGACATTACGGGACTTAGACATAAGAGATACCTTCTTCCGATTCGATAACGATTACTTCAGGGTGTTGCGAAGAAATGTGACGAGCAGCATAGTCCACAAGGGTACGGTACTCGGCACGACCAGTGCCAGCGTTACACAGATTGCACTCAAGAGTGTAGTCCCCAAAGAACTCGTCACTCACCAGCACAGGACTGATAACAATAGGTGGAACAGTAGATACCTCAACAGTATCTTGTAAGATACTAACCGTCATGATTAGACACCACCTAACTTTTTATCCAACTGCTCAACAATAGTATCCATGCGGTCACGCAAAGCGATAGCCTCACGGAAAGCAAACTCACCATCATCAAGACAAATAGTGTGTGCAAAGGCTTCGCTGATGTCCGCAAGTTCACTTACAAACTCACGATAACTACACATGCCACGCAAGTAGTGCACCATAACTTTAGCAAAATGCTCCCTAACCAATGCTTCAGTCATGACTGCACCTCGAAACTTGCACGAATTTCAGCACGCAACTCAGCCTGATACTCAGCAGACAGCACACGACCTGCAGCCACAGCCTGAGCCACAGCACGAGCCAACAGAAACTCGGTACGCTTATCAGGGTCATACGAAACCCTAACAGAACTGCTAGGACGTTGCGCATCACGCACATAACGCTTAGTGCGGACATTCTTCACTTCACTCATAATAGAACCTTTCTTGACAGTATCTTGTAAGATACTCTCGGACTAAGAAAATCAAGACCATCTCAATTTTCATGTTCTACGAACATCTTACCCCAAAACCCAACCTTGCACAACCCCAAATAGGCAAAAACCCTTATTCCAATGGGTATTTCATACACACACATACACACACATACACACACAATTACAACAGTATCTTACAAGATACCACCCACACACACGCACATACACACAGATAGTTTGTGTCGGCAGACAGCCAAAAAAAACATAAAGTATCTTATAAGATACTCTTACCACCTTCAGTCACACACACATAGAATAGTTTGTGGCGGGCACGCGCCCGTGGAGCGGTTGCCTATAAGCAACGCAGTTGCGGATAATTTTGGGCATGAAAAAACCCCCCATTTCTGGGGGGTCCTTCCAAATTGCCTTTATTTCATGTCGCCCATGATGGACTCGATACGGGCAATTTCCGCATAGATAAGGGCAAGTGTTGTCTTACCGTCCACGGCACGGGCAAATATAGCCTCTAGTGTCTTGATGTCCGCCTCCGTCTTCTCCGCCGTGGTCTTAGTCTGACGAGGTTCCGCAGACTTAGCGACACTAGGAACGCCCAAGTTTTCCAACAGTTCGACCTTCTCAGACTTAGACATCTTCTGCTTGCCAATACGCTTTAGCGCACCCACGGTCACGTCATTGCCCGCCGTGTCAATTGCTTGCTGTGTTGCCGTGCCACTAAAGCCATGCATCACGGCCACGCCACGGGCAATAACCTTGCCCACGTTGCCCTTAGTCATGCCCAAAGCCTCGCCGATAGTGACATCAGAGAACCCTCCCTTTAGGTGCGTATTAGCAACTAGCACGGCTTGCTCATTCAGCATAGTTTCACGCATCTCCGCAATTTTGCCCTCGTACTTGTCGGCAATAGTTGCGTATTCGGACTTGAGGTTAGCGATAGTGAACTTTACATTTTCGATAGTAGCCATTTTCAGGACCACCTTTCAGGTTTAGCGATACGGGACTATCCCGAACCGTTGCACTAATTGTCTCATAGATAGACAACTAACGCAAGGGGAAACACCAAAGTATCTTGTAAGATACTTATGCATTTATGCACCCCAATGCATAACCCAATACGGGGGAGGACACCCACCAGATAGTGAGATGCTAATAAGCAACGGCTAAACAATTGTTACCCATTCACAACAGGCAGGGGGAGGGGGTGTTGCCCTATGGCAACCACCACTCGTTGCCGACAGGCAACATTCTGTATGACCCACCAGTGCTAAAAAACGGTGGCAGGTGTATATAATTACTCTGTCATATATTTTTGCGGTGTGTTTGGGTTTGCCTTGTGTTGTAAGGGTTTTTTTTGTTTACTTAATGTTTACAAAACTTTTTTAAAGTTTTTTCGTTACGGGGTCTGTGTAATTGGGTTAGTATATATGTATAGTTAATTTGTTTATAACGCACCACTTGTGTGGTGCTTGTGTATTGTTTTACACCGCTCTTGCGGCGGTGTTTGTTTAGTGTTTTGTTTATGGGGTTGTTTTGGCTGCTAAGTCGGGTGCTTTGCATCATACTAGGATTAAGTTGGCTGAGGACCAGTCTAAGGTTTTGGCTCTTGTTTCTGAGGGTTTGGATTTTAGTGTTGCTATGCAACAGGTGGGTCGTAAGAAGGATGCTCTTCGTTCTTGGTTGAAGGATGAGAAGTTTGCTAAGGATTTGGAGTCTGCGCAGATTAGGGGTAATGATACGGTCATTGCTTCTTTGGATGTGGATTCTGCTAAGACTCTTGATTTTGCTACGTTTAGTAAAGAGTTTTTGAATAGTGAGGTTTTTCCTCATCATCAGTCTTGGATTGATGTTTTGGAGGGTAAAGAACCTTCTTGGCTTCATGATTCTATGACTTATCAGCCTGGGCATAGTAATCGTCTTTTGATTAATGTTCCGCCTGAGCATGCTAAGTCTACGGTTTTGACGGTTAATTATGCTGCTTATCGTATTGCTATGAATCCTAATATTCGTATTGTTATTGCTTCTCAGACTCAGACTAGGGCTAAGGAGTTTTTGTATTCTATCAAGCAGCGTCTTACGGAGCCGCAGTGGTTGAAGATGCAGCAGGTGTATGGTCCTGCTAATGGTTTTAAGGGTACGGCGGACCAGTGGACTCAGGACCGTATCTATCTTGAGCGTACGTCTGGCGAGAAGGACCCTACGGTTCAGGCTCTTGGTATTGGCCAGCAGATTTATGGTACTCGTGCCGATTTGATTATTCTTGACGATATTGTGACCACGACGAATGCCCACGAGTGGGAGAAGCAGATGAACTGGCTTCAGAAGATGGTTATTACTCGTCTTGGTAAGAATGGTAAACTTATTATTGCTGGTACACGTGTTGCTTCTGTAGATTTCTACAAGGAGTTGCGTAATCCTGACCATTGGGCTGCAGGTGATTCTCCTTTCACTTATCTGGCTATGCCCGCCGTTCTAGAGTTCGCCGATAAGACTGCCGACTGGTTAACATTGTGGCCTTGGTCTGACCGTCCGTGGGATGGTGATGAGGATGAACTTCCTAATGAGTACGGCTATTATCCTAAATGGAATGGTCCCGAGTTAAATCGCCGTCGTGGTGAAGTCTCCGCCTCCACATGGGCTCTTGTGTACCAGCAGCAAGATGTTGAAGAAGATGCTGTGTTCCCACCGATGGTGGTTAACGGGTGTATTAATAGGCTTCGCAAACCTGGTCCGATTAACTATAGTGCACCTGGGCATCCTTCTGGTGGCTCCTGGTTTATTGTCATGGGTCTTGACCCTGCCATGTCTGGTAAGACTGCTGCAGTAATGTATGCTGTCGATAAGGACACTGGCCACCGTCTCATTCTTGACTGCTACAATATGAGTGACCCTACACCCCGTAAGATTCGTACCCTTATTGAAGAATGGGTTATCCGTTATGGACCGTCTGAAGTCCGCATCGAAATCAACGCCTTCCAGAAAGCCTTCTCACTTGATGAAGACTTGCGTCAATGGTTGGCATCTCGTGGATGCCGTCTGTCTGAACAATTTACAGGCAAAAATAAATGGGACACCTCATTCGGTGTCGCCGCAATCTCCAACCTCATGGGTACTATCAGGGATGGTAAGTTCCAGGATGACAACATCTTGGAATTGCCAGACAACTGCAATGAACACACCAAGGCCCTAGTAAACCAGTTAATTACTTGGTCTGCTGACACTAAAGGCCCTACGGACCTTGTTATGGCTTTGTGGTTTTGTGAAATGCGTGCACAAGAAATTGTGCGCACTGGTAGCAATGTCAAATACTATTTTGATAACAGATATATTACTAACCGTCAAAGCAACAATCGAAATGTTGTAAACCTTGACGACCTTGCTATGCAGCAAGAAGTCGTCTACATCTAAGGATATTAATGCTTACTATTGAACAAATCTCAGACAAGGTGCATGTTCTAAAACAACGCTTTGCTGAACGTGATGGTGCAATGGCAGATATCCTAGCAGTACGCAAGGGTGACATTGAATCTGTAGCACCAGAAATGTTTCCTGAAGGTCTCAACCGTTCAATGGTTGCAAACTTTATTGATGTCGCTGCACGTGACATTTCTGAAGTCCTAGCCCCACTGCCTTCACTAAACTGCAGCACATCAAATACTAACAATGACCGTGCAAAGAAACGTGCCGATAAAAAAACCACTATTGCTAACCACTATGTACAATGCAGTCGCCTGCAAACACAAATGTATGTTGGTGCAGACTGGTACTTGACGTATGGTTTCCTACCTATTGTTGTAGAACCAGATTTTGAATACTTAATGCCACGGATTCGTGTGGAAAACCCTATGGGTGCTTACCCAGAATATAATCGCCACGGCAAACTCGTGTCCTACACTAAACGATACATTAAATCGGTACGTGAACTCATTGTCGAATTTCCCGAATACGAGTCACAAATCCTTGGACGTAACGGTCGTGAACAAGAACTTAACGCCCAGATGGAACTTATCCGTTATGAAGATGCACAACAGATAACCCTATTCCTTCCTGAACGCAATAACTTTGTCCTGCTCAGTGCAGGAAACCCTATGGGTGAACTTACTGTGCGTATTGCACGTCGCCCAGGTGTAGACCCAGATAATCCTCGTGGACAATTTGATGACATTATTTACCCACAACTTGCACGTGCACGCTTTGCGTGGCTTGCGATGGACGCTGCAGAGAAATCTGTTAATGCACCATTTGTTGTACCTAATGATGTTCAAGAATTTGCTTTTGGTCCCGATGCCATTCTCCGTTCTAGCAATCCTGCAGGAATTGGTCGAGTTCCACTTCAAATTCCACCAGGCGTATTCCAAGAACAACAAACACTTGAATCAGAAATGCGTATGGGTGCACGTTACCCAGAAGGACGCTCAGGTAACATTGATGCCAGTGTTATTACAGGCTCTGGCGTACAAGCACTTCTAGGTGGCTTTGATACACAAGTCAAAGCTGGTCAACAAATTCTTCAAGAACTATTTGAAGATGTTATTTCTTTAGCATTCAAAATGGACGAACGTCTATTCCCTGGAACAAAAAAGATTGACGGCTCCGCATCAGGAACAGTCTACGAATTAGAATATGATTCTGCTAAAGATATTGCTGGTGACTACACAGTACAGGCACGTTACGGTCTTATGGCTGGACTTGACCCTAACCGTGCACTAATCTTTGCACTACAAGCCCTACAGGCTAACCTAGTATCACGTGATTTTGTTATGCGTGAACTTCCCTGGGCAATGAATGTATCTCAAGAAGAAGAATTTATTGATGTTGAACGCATGCGTGACTCGCTGTCAGGTTCATTAGCCTCACTTGCACAGTCTATACCGCAAATGGCTTCGCAAGGCCAAGACCCATCCGATATTGTGCATAAGATGGCTTCTGTAATTGACTTACGTCGAAAAGGCAAAATGATTGAAGATGCTGTACTGGAAGCATTTACTCCAGTTGCGCCTCCAGCAGTTGCTGCTCCTACAGCACCTATGCCTCAAGAACAGATGCTTGCTGCTATGGGCGGTGGAATGCCTCCACAGGCTCCTACAGAGCCTCCTACGCCTAGTCAGGCTGCACCTGCTGCTTCTGCACCTGCAGAAGTAGGTCAACCTACACAACCAGACATTGGTAGCATTCTTGCTTCCCTTGGCGCACAGCAGTGAACGAAGAAACTTTTAAACAAAAACTAAAAGATTTACTTGATGAATATGGTACATCTAATAGTGAAAATGGTTCAATGTGCACAACATATTTTCTGGTAGCAGAATACTTTGATGGCAATGGGGACTATTGGGCAAAAAGTTTCTTTACAGATGATGGCATACCAATTTGGCGTGTCACAGGTTTAGTGCAACATGCTATAGAAAATGATTTTATACAAGAAGAAGGTGATGAATAATGCCTCGTGGTGGATATCGCAAACCAGGAAATCCTGCACCAGTATCAGGTCCAGGTAAACTTTCACGCCGTACCGATGGCGGTGCAGGAAGCAAGCAAGCCATGAGAGAAGTACCTTCTAACGGACAATATGGTTATCGTTCAGATACTGCTGCTGCTACCGCAGGTGCACCTCTAGCGGGTGGTGCTGCACCGACTATACCAGTTAATGTTCCTGCACAACGTGCACAAAACATGGCTTCTCAAGTTATACCAATTACTGCACCCACACAACGTCCAGGTGAACCAGTAACTGCTGGTGCTACTGTAGGTCCAGGTTATACGCCTGAAGCATCTATTCCTAATCGTTTTGCTATGATTAACAAATATGCAGACATGTTAGATACTATTGCAGCACAAGGTGATGCTCCACCAGAGTTTAAAGAATTTTGGAACTACGTTAAAACAGAGGCAAGGAATACTCAATGAGTCTAGTGAAGCATATTGCGGCATTCACAAATATGTTCGGTGCAGAAAATGCCCACATTGTGTTCCCTTTTGCTTCAATTAACTGGCAATCAGATGATGACCGTAATGCTTTTTTAAATGAACTTTCAATATTGAATAATAGTCAAAGGATTGGTAAGTAGTGGATATTCAAAATCCTTTAAATTACATTGCCGATAATCCTAATAATCCTTTCGAAAAAGCAAAGAATGCTGTCGGAAATGTTGTTGAAGATGTTGTAGGTTCTGGAGTAGGCAAGAAAGTTTTAGGCTCACTAGATAAGCCTATGGAAGTTCTTAACTACCTTGCCACACCATACCGTGACTATGCTGCCCCAGCACTTACTGCTGCCCTCATGGAAACAAATAGCAAGTATCGTGAGCAGAATAAGAATGCTAGTGTTACTGAACGCTTCACTAAAACTTTTGAAGACACCAAAAAGGGTCTTACTTCTGAAACTGACTGGCGACGTGGCATTAGTCCAGGTCGTGCACTTGTTGGTGCTATTGGTGACTGGGTTCCAGGTGTACAAGGTACAGACAAACTTGACTGGTCTAACGCTAAAGAAGTGGACAACTATTTTACTTCTGGTTCTGCACAGTTCTTTTCAGGTGTAGCGGATGCTGGATTCAACACTTTTGACCCTGCTGCTGGAGCATTGAATAAAGGTTCACGTATTGTACGCCGTGCAGTCACACGTGACATTAACAAGGCTGCTGGCCCTACACGTGAAACTCTATTCAACGAACTTAAAACTGCTGCTGTAGACCCAACTGTACGTTCTGGTGCTAACGAGTTCATGAAACTTGTTGAAAAGAATCCAGAAGACATTGTTAAAATTTCTAACTATGGCTTTGTTGCTAACTCTACTGACCCTACACGTCTAGCCACCGCTATCTCCACAGCATACAAAGAAGGTGGACGTGAACATCTTGCTGACTTTGTTGGTGCAGCACTAGGTCACAAAGAGTCTTACAATAAAATTGTTGCAAGCAGTTCTGTTTTGCATGCACAGTTGCTTGAAAATAGCAACTCTACTCAAAAGATTCAAAAACAACTTGAGAATCTTCGTGAATCTTTTCAAAAAAATACAGACCCAACTCCTGAAGAGCATATTGCGTACTCTCAAGCACAGGCAGATATGCACAAGAGTCTTAAGGCTATTGACGATGAGGGTGAAAAGATTGCAAGGAAACTTGCTCCAACTGATTTGATTACTAGCAATGAGCAAGTAATTGATAATAAAGTTTGGTCTAAGTATGCTCTTCCTGAGCGTCTAAAGGCTATGGCTGCAGAGGCCAATACTTCAGGCATGTTCATTACTGTTGATGGTACTAAGAAGTTTAGTACACAGCGTGAAATGTTCCGCAATCTTAAAGACCCAAAGTTCTACGGTCGCACCATGGTGTGGTTGAGCCCTAATACCCCATTGCATGAAGCACCATCAGGTGTTGCGCTTATTGGTGGTGCACCTGGTCGTCGTTCCTTCCAAGAAGGTAATGCACGTATCCGTAAGATTGCTAAACTTACTAACATGTCAGTTGATGAGCAGCGTTCTTTGCAGAATGAAATGTATTCACTAGTTGGCAAGTCTGCACAGTATAATTTCTTTGAAAATCTTCAAGCACGAGGTATCGAAGGTTTACTGAAGAAGCATTATGGCAAAGAATATGATGCCATGAATGCGGCACAGTTAGAATCTGCTAAAGTATTTGCTCAAGAACTTGTTAATGGTACTGTTCGTGCGCAACTTCGTGGAAAAGCAAAACTTTTTGCTGAGGAAAATGGTTACACTACCATTGATGACCTAACAGGCAACCCAATTTCTCATGCATACCTTGATGATATTGTTGAACAAGGTGCTTTGGAACGTGCTGTTGCACGTGGACGTAGTTCTGCAGAAGATGTTGACCGTCAAGCGGTACGTAATGCTATGGGTGAGCAGCCTTTGATGGAAACTCAAGTACCTAATGCACACTTTAGCATTGATTTTGATATGTTTGACCAAGTTATGGGTGAGAATCGTACTCTTCTTGGTAATGTTATGGATGAAATCCTTAGCAATAGCATTAGTGATATTCAAGTTCGCAAAATGATGGAGAGTGCAGAGGCTGCACATCTATCTGGAACTACTGGTATGGGTTCTGCTAACGTCGCTGCTGTCAAAAACATGACACGTACTGGTAAGGACCTAGCAATTGAGGGTCTAGATACTTTCTACAGTTATGTATGGAAGCCTGTGACTCTGATGAGTCTCAAATACACTACTCGTAACCTTGGCGAAGGCCATCTACGTTTTGGTTTCACTATGGCTGACTATGCTGCAGAGTATGGTTTCTCATGGACTGATATGCTTAAGGGTATTCATGACCCTGGTTCAGTAAAGCGCATGGTTCATAACCGTAATTTCCGTAAGACTGCAAAGCAGGCTGCAAAAGATATTGGTCAAACCAATGCGGAACTTTCTGCTCTTGAATCAAAGTTGACTAAAACTGTTGGCAAGCCTAGTCAGGCTGGTGAAAGTTTAATCTCTAAAACCCGTAAGGGTTTACTTGATGCTGTCCAACGTAAAGAGTTTGAGAATACTGATGGCCTAACTATGTCCATTAACATGGTTAAGAAGAATGTTAGTTACTTGGATAGGTACAAGAGTTCTGGCATTAAGGAAGCAGATGCTGCTGTAAAGTATTTGCAGAACAACCTTGTTCCTAATATTCTTGAACCTAATGTTGGTGAAAAGAATGTTGATGCATTCTTGAAGGCTGTTGTTGACGAAAATTACAATGAGGCTCACCGAATTTCACAGTATGCCAATAGTGCTGATTTGGCTAAAGGATTGTCACAGTATTCTGCTAAAGTTAAGAAGACTCTTCTTGATTTAGAGAAGCATAGTGCTGGTGGTGCTGATACTGTCAATAACGCTTTAGAGAATGTTATACTTGGTCTTGAACGTCTACATCACCATGCAGACTTGACTGCAGGTTATCTTATCAAGCGTGGTGAACTACGTGATGAACTAGATGCTATTGTCAATAAGGTTAACTCTATTGGTGGTAAGAAAGTTTCCTTCAGCAAGAAGGACCATGTAGAAATCTATCCTGGTGTATACATTGACCAGTCTCTTGCAGGTAATGCTGGAGACATGCTTCGTACTTTTACTAGTTCTGCTGCCTCTACTACTGCTCTTCTTGCAGATGACCGTCGTATCACTGGACAAAAGTTTTTGAGTTCTGGTTATTCACGTCGCCGTATCGACCGTTCAAATGAGAACTGGGCTAAGGGCCATGCAGACTATGTAAACAATGCTTTGATGCGTGATGTTGTTGCACGTCGCATGGTTGAAGATTTGGCCAATGGTGTAAACTCAGGTCAAGCATTGAACAATGCTAAAAAGTGGATTTCTGAAAATTCTACTGAGGCTCGTCGTTGGAAGTCTGAAGTAAAGCAAAACATGATTGAACGTGGTAAAGCCATGTCTAATCCATCATACAATTTTAATAATATGATTGATGAAATGGCTTACCAGATTAAGTCTTATCTTCCTGAGGTAAGTTCAGAAAATGGTAAGTCTTATGGTAACCTATACCAGAAGGCTCTTGATGGTTTAACTGTCAAGGACTCTTTGGATATTCATTACCGTGACCGTCATGATGTTATGCATGCTGTTCAGCAGGCTAATGATAGTTTTGTTAACTTTTACAAAAATGCTGTATCAGCAATTTTCCATATTGTTGGTACTCTTCCAGAGGACCATGCTGTACGTCATCCTTTCTTTAACATGACTTATGAAGCATCAGCAAAACGTATTACACGCAATCTTGAAAAAGAAGCACGTCGTAGTAATCCTAAAATTACTGATGCTCAGATTAAGAGTCTTATAGAAAACCGCAAGGATGCGATTACTGCTACTGCAACTAATCGTGCCTACAAGGAATTGATGACACGCCTGTACAGCGTGGAACGTCACACAGACCCAGGTAAGTTCCTTCGCTTTGTTACACCATTCTTTATGGCTCAGCAAAACTCTAGCCGTTTCTGGCTCGGTATTTCTTTGCGTAATCCTGGTGTAGCATACACGCTTGCTAAAATATATAATATTCCTTATCGTAGTGGTCTTGTTACTGACCCTGCAGGTAACCTTGTCAGCCAAAGCAACCCTTGGGATACTCAGGGTGACAAGCAGCGCATGGATTGGCTTTTTGGTACACAGATTTCTCCAACTAATTTGGATGTTATCTTCCAAGGTCAGATGCCTATCCTTCCAACTTTTGGTGCTCCAGGTTCTGGAACTCTAACTGCAGAAATGATGAAGTGGGCTGCTAAGAAAGATGGTATTGAGCCATTTATTAAACAGCATACTGGCAAGACTCTAGATGAGTTTACTAGTGCTTATATTACACCTTTCTACACTAAACAGGGTGATACTAGTATTGTGGGCAATCTTGCCCAGTCTGTGCTTCCAGTTAACTCTTGGATTATTTCTTTGGCTGCATTGTCTGAGGGTAAGTTTCCTCTTCCTCAGGCTAAGGTGCGTTGGGATACTCGTCTTTCTGCTGCTCGTGATGAAATAACTATGCAGGCTTTGATGGATGGTGCTCCTCTTAATCCTGATGATATTAATAAGCAGGCTGTTCTTTTGGCTAAAAAGTCTCTTATTGCTGAAGTTGGTTCATCTTTTGTTGGTCCTATTGCTGCTGGTAAAGTTGCTTATGGAACTACTACTGATTTAACTCAACAGATGAATGCTGCTATTAATGCTGCTGGTGGTGACTATAATGCTGGTATGGTTAAGTTTACTCAAAGTCTTGAAAATCAAGGTTATGAGAATGCTTCTGCTATTACATCAGTATTGAATTCTAGTACTGTAGATAATCGTTATGGTCTTATTAGTAATAGTGCGACTATTTCTGGTATTCAGTCTAATCTGAAATCTTTCAGCCATGTTGATAAGTATCAAACAAATAATCCTTTCCTTGGTGCATTGTTTAATATTCCTAATAAGGATAATACTTATAGTCCTATTGCTGATGATGCAATGTATGGAATGAATATTAATGGTAAACCTTTAAAGACTAGAAATCTTACTCCTGAAGAGGCCAGTAAGCAGCAACAGTTGAATGCTGGATGGGCTTTATATTTTAGTTACATTGACCAGTTATCTGCTAGTGCTGCTGCGCAGGGTATTGATATTAAAGACCCTAATTATTCTGATGCTGTAAAGCGTGCTAAAGAAATCTTCCATACAGTTACCGCTAAGCAGTTCCCTTATTGGGCCGCTAAGAATGAATCTATTGAACTTGGCAAGAGCGACCGCTATATTGCTATTGCTGACTATTTCTTGAAAGATAAAACTTTCATGACTACTGTAGGTCGTAAAAATAAGGCTATTGCTGGTTTGCGTGAGTATATGAATAATCGTGCTATTGCTGTTTCTGCATTCCAAGAGAATGCTCAGCGTACTGGTTATACTACTATTACTGCTGCTGCTAATCAAAAGTATGCTTTGTACATGAGTATTATTGGTACTACTATTAAAAATAAGAATAAGGATTTTGCTTTGATGTATGATAGGTATTTATCTCAGGACGAATTGAATCCTATCAATCCAGCACTTGTAGGTGGTGAATAATGACTGATTATGATTACAATGGTGATGGTAAAATTAATGATAAAGATAAAGCTTTAGCATCACAGGATGTAAATAAAGATGGCAAGATTAATGCAAAAGATGCCAGTCTTAGTCTAGCAACCAACAATAATATTGGTAGTACTAATAATCCTTCATCTGGTTCAAGCAGTGGTAGAAGTACTGGTATTACACCAAAGATTTCTGCCGAGTCACAACTTGACCAGATTCTTGTAAAACTTCTTGGTCGTCGTGGTACTGCTGCAGAAAAGTCTGCATATGTCAAAGGTCTAAATGCTTTACAAAAACAGTATGCCACTATTTCTGCCAGTGCAAGTTCAGGTAAAACTAAAAAAAATGTTGATACTAGCACAAGTACTAGTTCTAGTACTAGTTATTCTTTTGATGAAAACAGTTATCTTTTAAACTATGCTGAACAGATTGCTGGTAAAACTATTGCTGCAGGTAAACCACTTGGTGGTACTGCAGGAGACACCTACAATACTTTAGTTAAGTATGCTAATGATATGGGTTTGAGTAGTGCTGATGCCTTAAGTAATACTATTAAAATTGCTAAGGGAGATACTGACCAGACTAAAGTACAGAATAGCATGCAGAAACGTGCTGTGGCCCTATATGGTAGTTTCTCTGACCAGTTGAAGGCAGACCCTACGTTAACTCTTAAAGATGCTGCACAAGACTACACTAATACTATGTCACAGATGCTTGACATTCCTGTTAACTCTATCAAGTTAACTGACCCTACTATTGCTAGAGCCTTGCAGGCTACTGATGCTAGTGGTAAGCCACGCATGATGACAACTAATGAGTTTGGCAATCTTCTTCGTGATGATAGTCGTTTCCAGTATGGTGCTATGGCACATAAAGAGGCTTTAGATATGGCTTCATCATTCGCTTCTGCTATGGGATTTGGAGTTTAGTATGGCTAACGAAAAGTCTAAGGCACAAAAAGTTCCTGCATATCAAGTTTTTGCTGACTACTTTAAACCATATTTTGCTGATGTTAGTGTTGAAGCTCCTTGGCTTCATGATTTGTATAAAGCATCTACTCCTTTCTACAAGCAGGGATATCAGACTAGTCAGATTGCTGACCAAGTTCTTGCTTCAGATAAAGCACCTGCATCTTTTAAGGCACGGTTTGCTGGTATTGAGGCTTTGAAGAAGCGTCAGGCTGCTGGTGAAAACATTTCTCACATTCCTAGTGTAGCCCAATATGGTGTCCTTGCACAGCAAATGAAGGAAGAGTTCAATAAGTATGGACTCAATAGTTTGGGCAGTAATGAAAATATTGCTAATGTTATTGGTAATGATGTTTCTTTGAGTGAAGTTAGCGACCGCCTATCTGGTGCTTTCGATGCTATAGATAATGCTGACCAATATCTTAAGGCTGAACTTGCAAAGAATTTCCCCACATTAAATCGTCAAGACCTTGCTAAAGCCCTCGTGGGTGGTCCTGAGAGTGCCAAAGAGTTGCAAAAAAAAGTTGCTACAGCAAACATTCGTGCTGCTGCTAGTGAGTTTGGTATGCAAACACAGACTTCTGCTGAGGAACTTGCCAAGATGGGTATTACTCGTGCTGATGCACGTGCAGGATACGCTAAGACTCAGCAAGAACTTGCAGGACTCCAAGCCACGCAACGTATGACTGGTGGCTCTGGTGACCTTCTGACAGGTCTTGAAGATGTGAATGTTCTTGGTAAAGACTCTAAGCAGATTCAACAGTTGAAGTCACAGGCACGTGGCCAGTTTAGTTCTGGTCGTTTCCGTGCTGGCGTTGGCTCAACTGAACGTGCTGGACAATTATAGAATCAGGTAGGACCGACCGTCCCCTACCTCGTAAAAGAACGGTAGTAGAAACCAACCCACATACCCCTGTGTGGGAGTGCGAATCTACGTTAAACTAACATAATAAGGGAGAAGGGTTGCGATGAGCAACAATAATCAAGACTGGTATGACGACTTCGAAGATGATTTCTTAGAGGACGATTTTGAAGAGCAACCAACGCCTCAGAGGCGTGCAACGGGTGATGATGTTGTTAAGAAGTTGCGGCGTTCAGACCGTGCCAAAGAGAAGCGCATTAAGGAACTAGAATCCGAACTTGGTTCATTACGTAAGAACCAACGGGAATTCAGCGTCAAATCAGTATTGGAGAATAAGGGCATCAGTCCAAAGATTGCTGCTTTCATTCCACAAGATATGGATGTAAATAGTGCAGAGTTCGACAACTGGTTGAATGAGTACTCCGATGTCTTTGGTGTTTCAGTATCTAATGAGGAAGAATCAATTCAGACTGATATTAATCAGCAGGATTTGGCTACTCTTCGTCAGATGGATATTGTCACTTCTGGTGCTTTATCTCCTGATAGAGAAGAAGATTTGATGCTTCGTCTTAATCAGGCAGGAAGTGCCGATGAAATTCTATCAATGATTTACGGTACTTAATCGCAAATCAATCTAACTTAAGGAAACCAACATGGCTAACGCCTATACCTCCACCGCTTCCACCTCCCTAGGTGGTAGCACTGGTAGTGCTGGTCTCGTACAAAAGGCATATGACCGCTTAGTCGAGTTTGCCCTCCGTACCCAGCCTATGATTCGTTCAATCTCAGATAAGCGTCCTGCTAATCTGACTAATCCTGGTTCTAGTGTAACTTTCCAGTTGTACAACGACCTTTCTCGTGTTAGCGGTAACCTTACGGAAACTGTTGACCCAGATGCAGTAGCCTTGGCTACACCGAAGTCTGTTTCTGTAACGCTTAACGAGTACGGTAATGCTGTTCTTGTTACTCGTGCATTGAACCTCTTCAGCCTTGCTGATGTTGACCCTGCAATTGCTAATATTATTGCATACAACATGGCAGATTCTGTTGATGAACTTGCACAGACTGCACTTCTTACTGGTACTAACGTAGTGTACGGTGCTACTTCTGGTACACGTAAGACTTCTACTGGTGCTCTAACTAGCACTGATAACCTTCGTGCAGCAGACATTCGTCTTGCTGTTGCTAAGTTGCGTGCTAACAATGCTGTTGCTCGTAAGGGTAGCATGTTCTGGGCTGGTGTTCATCCTGAAGTTGCTCACGACCTTCGTGCAGAAACTGGTATGGCTGCTTGGCGTGACCCACACGCATACCAGAGCAATGACCAGATTTGGGCTGGAGAAATCGGCTCATTTGAAGGTGCATACTTCGTAGAGTCTCCACGTCTACGTGTTTCTGGTGAAGGTGCTAACAGTGGTTCTGCTACTGCTCCTTCAGCAATCACACTTGATGGAACTACCGCTACTGTAACTTCATCTGCTCATGGTTACTCAACTGGTGATTTCATTGCCATTTCTGGTACGACTGGTGTTACTGGTCTGAATGCAACATACCAGATTACCGTAACTTCTTCCAGTGCTTACACCTTCCTGACTACTCTTACGGGTACTGTAGGTGGAACTATTGCTGCACAGAAGAAGACGAAGGTATACCGTACCTTTATTGCTGGTCAGCAAGCACTTGCGGAAGCAGTTGCCGAAGAGCCACATGTGGTTATCGGTCCAGTTGTTGACAAGTTGATGCGTCACCGCCCAATGGGTTGGTACGGCGTTCTTGGCTTCAACGTATTCCGTAACGAATCGCTTTACCGTATTGAGACTGGTTCTTCAATCGGTTAATCTCAGTAATTAATCTTATCCCCCACCCACAAGGTGGGGGGTAGGGTTAGTTTCTGAAAGGAACACTATGTATAAATTTATAACCCCATCAGTTGAAGAAGGTCCTGCAGGTGTAGGTCCTCTTTTTTCACGGTATCGTCTTAATCGTGGAGTGAGTGTGCTTAAAGTAGATAATCAGTGGTATGAGATGCGTTATCCTACTGAGGAAGATTTAGTTAATGCACAATATTTTTATCGTGGTGGTTATGAATATACTGTTGATGATACTGTTGGTGCAGAGTTGTTGGCTCTTGGATACAACCTGACGGCTTTGTAATGACGATTCAAGATAAAGCAGCAATTGTTGGAATTATATCTACATGTTTTACTATGGCAATAATTTTAGGTAAATGGCTTGTAGTTATTCCTTTAAAGAATTTTATTCAAGAACATACTTACCCTATTCAGCCTAATGCTAATGGTGGTAAGTCTTTGCCTGATATTGCTAAGACTGTGACTGAAATTAAAGCCACACTTGATGGTATGAATTATCAGTTGCATAAAGTTGAAGACCGTTTAGATAAACATATTGAGTTACATGTTAAGGGTGAAGCATAGTGGATACTGGCAAGTACAATATTAAGGCACGTCAAGGTTCTACGTTTACTTTAAGTTTTACTATTAGTACTGGTGGTACAGTTTGGGATTTGACTGGTTATTCTGCACGTATGCAGGTACGTGCATCGACTACTTCCACTACGAAGATTCTTAATCTTGCTACTGGTTCAGGTATTACTCTTGGTGGTGCTGCTGGTACTGTTACTTGTACTGCTTCTGCAGCAACCATGGCTGGTATTGCTGCTAATACTTATGTTTATGATATTGAATTGGTTTATCCTGATGGTACTGTCAATGCCCTTCTGGAGGGTAAGTTTACTGTAACCGCTGAGGTGACTAAGTAATGTCTACTGAGATTCTTATTCAGGAACCTGATGTTGTTCAGGTTACTGTTAATGAAAGTAATGTTGTTGTCACTCCAGGGTATTCTTCTATTAATGTTTCTATTGACGAGTCCGACCCTACTGTTGTAACTATTTCTAATGACCAAGGTCCTCAAGGTGCTAAAGGCAACACTGGTGATACTGGTCCTGCAAGCACTGTTGCTGGTCCTACTGGTAATGGTATTTCTAATATTACACGTACTTCTGGTAATGGTGCTGCAGGAACTACAGATACATTTACTATTACTTATACTAATGGTTCGACTACTACATTCCAAGTTTATAATGGTACTAATGGTACTAATGGTCGTGGTATTACTTCCATTGTGCGTTCGTCAGGCAATGGCACGGCAGGCACAACTGATACATACACAATAAATTACACTGATTCTACTACATCAACATTTAATGTTGTAAATGGTACTAATGGAACTAATGGTCAAGGTGTTCCTGCTGGTGGCAATGATGGACAAGTCTTATCTAAAGTTGGAACTGGTACAGGTACAGATTATCAAACTGCATGGTCTACTCCTTCTGCTACTGGTGTAACCTCTATTTCTGCTGGCACTGGTTTAACTACTGGTGGTAGTCCTATTACTAGTACTGGCACTATTGCTATTGATACTGCTACAACAGTTGATAAAACAACTACACAAACTTTAACAAACAAAACTTTAACTAGTCCAGTTATTAGTACAATTAAAAATACTGGTACATTGACTTTGCCCACTGCTACTGGAACTCTTGCTTTAACTTCAGACGATATCACTGGCAACGCTGCCACTGCAACAACTGCTGGAAACTTATCTGGCACTCAAACCCAGAAGTATGTTTACGCTGCACCTAATGCTGCTGATGGCACTGCCTCTTTTAGGGCTCTGGTTTCTAGTGATATTCCAACCTTGAATCAGAACACTACTGGCACAGCTGCAAATGTTACAGGTACTGTTGCTGTTGGTAATGGTGGAACAGGTCGAATTACGGTTCCTGTTGCAGTTCAATGGGTAACTGGTACAACTTATGCACTTGGTGATTTAGTTTACAATTTAGGTGTAACTTACAAACGCATTACCGCTAGTGGTGTAAGCACTACTGCTCCCGCATCTGACACTACTAACTGGTCTGCCCAGACTGCTCCTGCTACTAATGCTCAAACTGCTAATACTTTGGCTTTGCGTGACGGTTCGGGTAATTTAAATATTGGTTCTGGTGCAAGCATTGCCCTTGGTTCTGGAACATCACCTAGTTTTGGTGGTGGTTTATCTTCTGGTGGAAGCATCAGCATCAATGATGGTAGTTTAACTACGGCAACTACAATAACTGGCTCTGGAGATGTAAATGCTGCCGCGTCAGTTCTTGCAACAAATGGAAATGTTAGTGCTGGAAATGATGGTGCTACCGCACTTCCAACAATTAGTGGTGTAGGAAACATTCGTTCTGTAAATCAAATTATTACAAATAGTACCGCTTCTGACTCCATCAAAACTTCTGGTGGTGTAACCACTGGTAGTGTAACTGCTAGTGGTAACATCACGGCTGCAAGCGCAACATTAACTACTGGTTTTGGTACTAATGGCATTGTTCACAATAACACTTCTGGAGTTCTCAGTTCATCACTAATTGTCAATGTTGATGTATCTTCATCTGCTGCTATTGCTGCCAGCAAAATTTCTGGAACAGCACAAACCTACAGTCTTGACCGTAATGCTTCTTTGGCTAGTGCAGGTTACGACATTGTAGATCGTAAACTTTTAGCAAGTACCCTTGCTTTACCTAACCAACTTTGTAGAGCAACGTATTTTACAATGCCATTTGATTTATCTATTACCAAAGTAATTCAAATGACATCAGTTGTTTACAGTGTTGCATCAGGTACACCGACTTTCTATGGCGGTATTGCTTCAGTCAATGATGCTAACGCTCCTACAAGTATTACACCTCTTGCTGTTGGTACATTCAGCAATGGTGCATCTGGTAATGGATTCTCTTCAACTGCTTCTCTTTCTGCTCAAACAAACACAGCAACATTTTCATCCATAACTTTAACTGCTGGTACTACTTATGCTTTCTTTATTTATGCCACAAATGGTGCAACAGGTTTTGCTACTAATGCTTCGGTCCCTGCATTTACAGCAGGTGGATTTTCATACGGTTTAACACCTTATTTATATGGAGGCTCTTCAGCATTAGGCAACACTTATGTACCTACAGTTGGTACAGCAATAGCAGTAACTAATAGTTTCGGTAACGGTATGTTTGGACGTGTCCAGTAATGGCTTGTCGTACCGGATGCCCCACACAGGACTGTGAATCATATGCTGATTGCTGCAAAGGTGTAGCAATCAATAAAACTAGTTTAAGGGTTAATTAATGTCTGAACATTCTCATGTAGGTAAAGTTCTTAAATGGAAACTTGATGAGAAAACTAACCAAGTTCCAGCCCTATATGGCTGTACTGGTTGTGAAGAAACTTTTGATAAAGCACCAAAGAATCAGTTTACTAAAGAACATTCACATACTGAATATGTTGATGGTTGTTTTGGTTGCAAGGTTGAAACTCTTCAACTTGCTACTGGTGATGCTAATAGCAATGTTATTGCTAGTGGTTGGACTGGTAAGCGTTGGAATAAAGAACTTGATATGTATAAGGAAGCACGTAAGCAGGGTATTCAACCTGATGGTACTTCTATGGCTAAAGTGCAGAAGGCACTTGATATTAGTGATAAGACGGGTGTTGCATATGGCAGTTAAGAAAAGCAAGATGGAAAAAGTTATGCATGAATTTAAAGTGGGCACTCTGCATAGTGGTTTTAAAAAGGGTCCCATTGTCAAGTCTCGCAAGCAAGCGATTGCTATTGCGATTAGTCAAAGTAAAAGAGGAAAGTAATGCCTGTATCTAAAAAGCGTCCTACTGCTAAGAAGGCAAGTCCTAGCAAAGGTCCTAGCCGCCAGTTTGCTCAAGGATATGTTGAGAAGAAGACTGGTGAAAAGTACAAGTCTCGTTCAGCAATGTTGAAACATGAGAAGTCTGAGACTCCTGCAATGCGCAAGAAGGAATACGGTAAGTCTATGCGGAAGGGTTCACGCTAATGGTTGACTCTGGTTGGAAAGCCCAAAATTACAATATGAAGGTTCGTGTTTCTGAACAGTCTGTACAGAAACTTCGTGCTGGTGGTTCATTTCAGAATAACATTGCTTCTGCTAAAAAGAATGGTGTTAATGCTGAGGGTCGTGAGGCACTGAACCGTTTCTATGGTAAGGCTCGTGTTTCTTCCGCTCTAGGCAATAGTTTACATAAGACTTCTGTAGGTAAAGGTAAACCTCCAACTGCACAACATAGTACTACAGGTAACATGAAGCCTAAGGCTAATCCTACTACTGTTCCTACTAAGGCTGCCCCTAAGGCTCGTCCTAATAGTTTTGCTTCTGGTACAGGTAACTTTATTAAGAATGAACTTCTTGGTGTTGATGACTTTAGTAAGTTGCGTGGTGAACTAAGTAAGGGTCACTTTAAGGCTGCCGCTAAATCTGTCAGTGCTGGCGCTTTTGAACTTGGAACTACTGCTGGTGCTATTGTTGCTGCTGTTCCTACATTAGGTGGTTCTATTGGTGCAGATGCTGCACGTATTGCCACTAAGCAAGTTGTTAAACAGGGTATTAAATCTGCTGGGAAGCGTGCTGCTTCTGTTGCTACAAAAGATGTTGCTAAGAATGTTGTTACAAAGGTTGCTCAAGGTACTATTAAGGGTGCTGTTAAAGGTACTGTTAAGGGTGCTGGTCGTGGAGTTAAGTCTGTAGTTAAGGCTCCTAGTTCTTTTGGTAAGGCTATTACTAAGCAGGCTTTAAAAGATGCTGGAAATACTGCTTCTCGTATTGCTGTTCGTGATGCTATGAAGGTATCTGCTGCTGCTGCTGCAGATGTTGCTGCTAAAAAAGCGGCTTCTGCTGCTGCTAAAAAGACTGCGGTTAATGTTGCTAAGAAGTATGGTAAGGGTGGAACATACGGTAAAGTTGGTAGTAAACTTTATAAGCCTGGTGGTGCTGCTATTGTTCGTGCTGCAGAGAATCGTGCGGCTAAGGCTGCTGCTGCTCATGCTGCTTCTCGTGGTGCTCAACTTGCTGCAAAAACTGCTGCTAGTAAGGCTTCTGCTGTTGTGGCTAAAGAGGTTGCTGCTCGTGCTACTAAACAAGCTGCTATTGTTGCTCGTAAGAAAATCATTCGTAAAGTTGCTGTTAAAAGTACAGTTGGTCATATAACAGTTGCCGCTAATTCACGTAAAGGAAAATAGTTATGGCATATAGTCAGAATGGCAAAATGGTTCCTGTTAAAACAAAACCAAAACCAGTTAAGCCAACTAATTCTCAGATTGCTAAAGCTGCTATTAAGAAGGCACAGGCTAATAAGCCTAAGCCTAGTCCTAAACCTTTGGCTAGTCCTAAACCTTCTGTTAAGTATGTTCCTAAGAAAGTTGCTAAGCCTACAGTGAAGACTCCTGCTAAGAAAAATAATGGTCCACGACCTATGCCTTCCCGTGAACAATTATATAAAAACTATCTTGAATCTGCTAATGGTAAACGTGGTGGAAATTCTTTTGGGGATTATATTCTTATTGAACGCAGGGCTCGTGGCTATAAGAATCAGATGGATTATAAGTAATGAAAGCAATTGACCCTCGTCTCAAGCGTGCAGGTGTATCTGGATACAATAAGCCTAAGCGTACACCTAGTAATCCTAAGCATTCTCATGTTGTTGTGGCTAAAGAAGGCAATAAGGTTAAGACGATTCGTTTTGGTCAGCAAGGTGTGTCTGGCTCCCCCTATCATAAGGGGGAGCCTGCACATGCCCGTAAGCGTCGTGAAGCCTTTCAGGCACGTCACGCAAAGAATATTGCTAAGGGCAAAATGTCTGCAGCATACTGGGCAAATAAGGTGAAATGGTAATGGCTTCTACTCTACAAGCAAATTTGAATCGTGTTATTGGTATTACTAATCCTAGTCAGTTCCTTGATGCACAAGGTGCAGCAAATGTATGGATATCTGCTTCTTCTATAGCACCAGTACATACTGCTACTACTGCAGCAACTTCAGGTGTTTATGCTGCTGGACCAGATTCTAATAACCCTGGTATTGGTGCTACTATTACTGCGCCTTCAAATGCTGCTCTAGTTATTGATGGGCATACTATGCTTATTGGTGAGCGTACACTATACTGGTTAAATTCTGATGCTAAAACTAATGGTGTGTACACTGTCACTAATCCTGGTAGTGCTTCTAGTAAATGGGTATTGACTCGTTCTACTGATGCTGATACTGGTTTAGATTTTCGTAAAAATAATTATGTAACTGTTTCTGCTGGTCCAGATTATGCTGGCACTCATCGTGGTAAAACTTTTGTTTTAACTGCTGGTGGTACTGGTTCGGCTGGTCAAATTATTTTTGGTACTGACAATATTACTTTTGCTGTCGGTGTTGCAGATGGAAATTTAAATACTAATATTTTGAATGATAATCTTGCTACAGGAACAGATAGTTCTGGTGGTGCTCTTACTGGTATTGGAATCTATTCTGGTGCTACTACAACTTCTTCTTTTGACTATGGGTATCCTTCTAGTGGAAGGTCTATTAAACTTGTACCAAATACTTCAGTAACAACTATGTCTGTAGGTTCCAATACTTCTGATGCAACATATACCCCCGCAGTAAAACCTAACACTACATACACTTTGTCATTTTATTCTAGAACTGCAATTGCTTTATCTAATACTGTTTCTTTAATTGCTGTTCCTCAAGATACCTTGGGTACTAACTTGACTGCTATTACTTTGTCTAGCACTACTGCAGTTAGTAACAGCGGTTGGACTAAAATTACTGGACAGTACACTACATCTTCTACTAATAATTATTTAGTAATTAGAGCAACTGTAACTGGTGCTAACTTGACTGGTCAAAATTATTATTTTGATAATTTTACTATGCAACAGACTTCACCATATGCTACTAATGCTTATGACTTGCTTGGTGCATTGAATGTTAAGGCTGGAACTACTGGAATTGGTTTAAATAAAACTTGCAATACTATTGCTGGAACAACCAATCTAGATGCTGCTGGCGCTTCAGAATATTTTAGTTAGGAAACATTATGGCTACTCCTAAGAAAAAAGTTTATGGACCCTATAAGGGTAGTAAAGAAAATGGTGGACGTAAAATTTATGTTATCAAGCATGGCCAGAAGGCTACGTCTACGAATGCTGCACGTCTAGACTATAAGCGTGCTACAGGCAAGTCTTTGTCTAAGAGCACCCATGTGGACCATAAAGATAACAATAAGAAAAATGGTAGCGTCAGTAATCTTCGTGCTATGAGTGCATCAAAGAATATTGGTAAAGGTAATCAGAATAGGAAGAAGAAGTAATGGCTTCAACTCTATCTCGTCTAGTGGATGATGTTGCAAGAAAACTTGCAGGATATACTCTACGTCAGGACCGTCAATCTACACTATTGGAGGCTATCACTAGTTCTAGTCTTACAGTAAAGATTTCTTCTGCAGCAAATATTTCTGCAGGTATTATCCAGATTGATGATGAACTATTGTATGTTGATTCATTTGATAGGGCCAATGCTGTTTTGACGATTGCACCTTATGGTCGTGGATACAATGGAACTACTGCTGCTTCACATAGTGCAAATTCTAAAGTAGTTATTTCTCCAACATTCCCTAATGTTGATATTAAAACTGCTATTAATGAAACTATTGGTGCAGTATTCCCTGACCTTTATTCTACTAATTATTATACATTTTCTTTCAGTCCAATGAAGAGCACATATGCTTTGCCTTCTGATACATTCCGTGTCATTGCAGTATCATACCAGTCTATCGGTCCTAGCAAAGAATGGGTTCCTATCCGTAATTGGCGTACAGATTCTTCTGCTAATGCTGACGCTTTTGGTAGTACTAATACTATTAGCCTTTATAGTCTAATTCCCCCTGGTCGTACTATTCAAGTATTTTATGGTTCTGAACCCTCAATACTTGAAAGCAATAATGATGACTTTGCTATTACTACTGGTCTTCCAGAATCTGCGAAGGACGTTATTACTCTTGGTGCTACTGCTAAACTAATTTCTTTCATTGACCCTGGTCGTCTCACATTTGGTTCTGCTGAGGCGGACCAACAGTCCCAAGTTGCTGGTCGCTCTTATGGTGCAGGTACTGCATCTGCTAAATACTTGTATGCGCTGTATCAGCAGCGTCTGCAGGAAGAAGCGAATAAACTTGATTCACGTTACAATATCCGTGTCCACTATACGAGGTAAATATGTCTGCTAGAATTTTTAAGTCCACTGTGGAGAAGCGTACTCTTAGTATGTCTGGTGGTGTGAACTCTTCGGCTACTATTATTACTTTGGATAGTGGTTCTACTCTTCCTACTACGTATCCTTATACTCTTGTCATTGACCCTGATTTGGCTACTGAAGAAATTGTTACTGTAACGTCTAGTACTGGTGTTGCTGGACAGTTGAATGTTACTCGTGGTCAAGATGGTACTACTGCACAGTCTCATAGTAATGGTTCTGTTGTTCGCCACATGGTTACTGGTCGTGACCTTGGTGAGGCTCAGTCTCATATTGAGGCTGTTGGTGCTTATAGTATTATTAACAATGGTGAAAATCCAGGTGTTACTACTACTAATATTACTAAGACTCTTCATGGTATTGGTGCTGATGAGGGTGTTGTTGTTGGCACATTGAAGGCTCAGACGTTAACACTTAAAACTCTTACGTCTCCGACTATTAATACACCAACTATTTCTACTCCTACTGTGAGTAATGGTACATTTTCTGCTCCTGCTATTAGTGGTGGAACTGTTAGTGGTGCGACTATTAGTGGTGGAACTATTTCTGCTACTCCTATATCTATCTCGGCAGGTAACACTTTGACTATGGGTTCTGCTGGAATTATTTCTGCAGAATCTGCTACTATTACTGCTGTGGAAGTTTCATATCTTGATGGTGTAACATCTAATATTCAGACGCAACTTAACGGTAAAATTTCTAATCCTGGAGCATGGACTTCTTGGACTCCTGTTTGGAGCGGTACAGGTGCTTCTGCTGGTAATGCTACTGTTGCTGCTGCATATAGCCAAGTTGGTAAAACTATTCACTTCCGAATTTCTGTTACTTACGCATCAAGTTCATCAACTGCTAGTTTTGGTTCTTCAGGTGTATCATTCTACTTGTCTTCTACTCCTGGTTCTCCTATTGCTAATACTGTTGGTCAATGTATCGCTTGGGTTGGTGGTTCTGGTAACCGTTATGCTGGCGAGGTTGCTATTGGTACAGATAGAAGTGTTACTCCTCTTGCTACTCCTGCCACTGCTGGTGCTACTTCACGTCCTCTAACTACTACAGTTCCTTTCACTTGGGGAACTAGTGATGTTCTACTTATTTCTGGAACTTATGAGGTAGCGTAATGGCTACACCAGTTTTTGTCACAGCCATATCTAGTAGTGGTTCTGGTGCTGGTGCTTTAGTAACTTATACTGGAGCGAATACGTTCACTGCAGGTGACAAGATTACAGTTTCTGGTGCAACCACTGCAGGATATAATACTCCAAATGTTGCTACGTCTTCTGTTGCTGCATATTTTAGTGTAAATACCGCAACTAGTACACAGTTTACTGTAAAGTCTACTGCTACTGGTACTTCATCTACTGCTGTAGCAGAACTTGTTTCTACTGTCACTAAAGATATTACTGAAGATTTACAGTACGATTTAACTCGTCCAAAGTCTAATAAAACTTTTGAACTTACTAATGTAAGTTACGATGTTTCTATTGCAGATATTGGTTTTGTTATTTCTGCCAACAATCAGAACAAGTATCAGCGTCAGACTGCACAATACCGTAAGGACCAGTTTGATGCGTCTACAGAACCTGGTGAGCAGACTCTGCTTGGTTGGTGGCTTCGGTCGCAAACCTCTTGGCATCATGGTGCAGGTATCAAATATTTTGAACCTGGCTTGGATGCTACGCATATCACTCACCGTTTCAAGGATTCTCGTGGTGTAGACATTTGGACTATCGGTCAGGTTGGTATGTTGAATGACTGCTACACTGCCTATACTGATGGTGTTGCTATTCGTGCTGCTGCCGCATACACGGGCACTACGGAATGTCTAGTCAATGGTGACTCCACTGGTGCGTTGAAAAAGATTCTTCTTCCTGCTGCTGATGGTGGCTCTATGACTACTACATCTTATGTGAGTAATAGTTTGGCTAGCCATAGTTCTTATCCTTTCAAGTCTATTACTGCTGATGGTGATAGTTACTATGCTGCATGTAGCAGGGCTATTCACAAGGGTAGTGTAACTACTGATGCTGATACTATTATGTATCACTATAATCCTGCATCTGATGCTTCAGTTTATGTGAAATATGAGAAGGGTTATCTGTGGGCTGGTATCGATAATGTGTTGTGGCTTCTTGATACTACGCATACTTCTAGTGGTGCAAATCCTCACACTGCTGGTAGTACAGATTTGAATACTGGAAATACGCTAGGAAGCAAGACTCATATTAATACTAAGTTTAACTGGACTGCTATTACTAGTGGACCTTCGCATCTTTATGCTGCAGGTAATACTGGTAAGACTGGTGAAATTTGGTCTATCGGTTTTAACGATACTACTTTCCTGCCTGACGTTGCTGGTGCAGAAATGGTTGCCTCACTACCTTTTGGTGAAACAATTAACTGTCTCAAATATTATCTTGGGTATCTTTGTGTAGCAACCAATAAAGGTATTCGTATTTGTGAAGTAGACTTGTATGGCACTGTTACTCTCAGTCCTCTACTGTTCCCTTCAGACTATGATGTTACTGATGTTATCACTAATGAAAAGTTTGTTTATGCTTCCACTACTGTCCTTGCAGAAAATGGTGCAACGCACGCTATCCTTATTCGTGTAGATTTATCTACAGCATTCGATGATGGCACATTCCCTTGGGCATACGACCTTGAATATGATTCGGGTGGTGCTAGTCGCACTGGTCAACACGTATATCACATTAATGACCGCATGGTAATTAATGCTGAAGGTGGTTCTACTGGTGAACTTGTATTAGAGAATCCTTCGCTGAAGCGTTCCAGTGGATATATTGAAACTGGGCTTATTCGTTATGCTACTGCAGAGTCCAAGTTTTTCAAGTATCTACGTACCAATGCTTACATTGGTTCAGGTGACAGTATTGGTTTGCAGACTGTAGACTATTTAGGCAACCGTTACGATATTGCAACATTGACTGGTGATGGTTTAGGTAACGATATTGAACTGAAGTATCCTAATACTCCTCAAGAGTCTTTAGGTTTACGTTTTACGTTCACTAACGCATCACCTAATATTGATTATCCTATTTTGGAGTCATACCAGTTGAAGTCTCTACCTGCTGCCCCTAGACAGAGGCTGATACAGTATCCGTTATCATGTTTTGACTTGGAGATGGATAACTTTAATATTGAGTTTGGTTATCGTGGTAGGTCCTATGATGCTCTTCATGCTCTTGAATTGTTGGAAGAGACTGGAGATTTTGTTTTAGTGCAAGACTACAGAACTGATGAAGTTTATAATGGCATCATTGAGTCTGTAGAATTTTTCAATGAGTCATCTTCTGACAAGAATAATGTTGGTTTTGGTGGCATGATTATGGTAACAGTTAGGAAGTTCTAATGGAACACTTTTTGTATTGGCTAGCCTCTAGCCCTCTAGCAAGCGCTGTAAAGGTCGGTGTGGCTGCTTCTCTTGCTTGGGTAGTTAGTAACCCAAGTGCCCTAAACTTGCCTGTAGTAGCCTCTGTGGGCCTTACAGCAGCCATTCCAGTCCTTATCAACTGGCTAAATCCAGCAGATGGGCGTTATGGTAAAGGTGATGAGACTTATGTCGGTTAGTCGAATTACTGGTACACAAGCATTCTCACACATGAATGTGTGGCGTTTGAATGAAAAGAATGGCTATCTTGGCTACTGCCATCGCACCTGCCAGAATGCTTGGGGACTTCCTCCCAAATATAATTCTGCTATTGATGCATGGAATCATGTACCTGCTAAGCATCGCCACACAGATGCTTCTAAGGCTCCTATCGGTGCACCACACTTTTGGGAAGGTGGCTTATATGGGCATGTTGCTTTACAGTCAGATAAGAAAGATGTTGTTATCACTACCGATGCTCCACGACCGAATTATGTTGGTCTAGAGCACATAGAATTCTTTACAAAAAACTGGGGCAAGAAGTATCTTGGTTGGGCTTCCCAATACAATGATGTAGACCTACAGTTAACAAAGATGCCTAGTTAATAGATATAAAAGAACCCCCCTTGGATTATTCCTTGGGGGGTCTTTTTTTTTATTTAATTTTCCCAGTTAGGAAACTCGTTAGTCCAACGAGGCTTATCATACTTATCCTTATTAGGGTGAATCTTCCAGTCAGACTTGAACTGACTACCCTTAGTCTTCTTAGGTTCTTGCCATTCATAATGCTTCAGACTCTTATCAAACTCATCCATAGTTTTATCTGCAGACTTCTTAATACTTAACTGGTTTTCTAAACCTTTAATAAGTCGCTTAAGTTGAAGATTTTCTTTTTCAATAGTAATAGCAACTACTGATGCACTAGTAGCACGAATATCAGCATTTGTTTTAGCGCTTTCTAACCGACTAATATACTTACGCAACTTCTTTTTAGATACATATTTACGCATCTACTGTCTCCTTAATATCTTTATCATCAATAGTTTGTGGCGGGAAGCCACCAAGTTCACGAACCATCTTGTTTAAGGCTCGATTGGCCTGCATCATTGCAGCCCGTGGAGTAGACTTCTCTGGTAGAACCTGTTCATGTAGTGTAGCACCATCCATGTCCTGACCGTAAAACAATTCCACTAGTTCACGGTCTTTGTCTTCCAACTTACTTAAGGCATTTTTGATATCTGCACTATAAGCCATCCAATCATTCGATTCAGCAGGTGCTTTCGGAGTTTTGCCCCCAATGGAAAGCGATGCAGCAATGCGGTTAACATCATCGGATATAACAGCAGGAAGAAGTAGTTTGATAAATTCTTTCTTGTAAAAGAAAACATCTTCTGTACTGTAACCTTCAACACGAGCCTTCTCCTTAAAGCAGTAATCGTATGCTGCATTGCGAAGTGAACGGGCAATAAGATTCTCTCGGTCTTTTTGACCTTCAATCTCATCTTTCCATTCTGCTAGTTTTCGAGTATGAGTGGCAAACCACATCCATAACTCTTGAACTATATCTTCTCTTTCAACCATTCGATATTTCTTATGATACTCATTCGATATCTGATGTACCATTGGTCCATATTCTTGAACGGTCTGTTCGTTGAATTCCACATTACCACTCATATACTGTTCCTTCAACGACGAATGAACGTCCATTGATTGGTACTGTGACGGGTGTCACGTTACCTCTACGCTGGTAGAGAATTGTGAACCCTTGCTGCCAATTAGCACCAGTCTGTCCGAGATAGTGTGCTTGCGCCAAGTCCATGAGATGCCCCACTTCCACACCGTAAAGTCGGTGCTTAATAGTACCACCAAATCCTGTGTGCTCATGTTGTATACCTTGCTTATGGGTGTGTCCGCAGACAACTGAAGACCCAATCTGTTTAGCCAAGGTAAGAGCCGTACCACCAGGTTGCTTGTTGGCACGACCTTCATCGCCATGAGCGAGTACCCAACCAGGGGCGAAGGCATAAAACTTATCGTGGTACGTAATCTCATTTTCAGCATATCGAAGCAGTTTACTGTATTCAAGGTCTCGTAGTGAGGCGAGGGCAGGGGCATACCTTGATACGTAATTTTCGATTCGGTCCCCATGATTACTCCTGATAGTATGAAATGGCTTGTCACCTAATGCTTCCTTGAAGCCAACCATTACTGCAGTTGTCTTATCCAAACCCTTCTGGAGAGTCCCTTCGAACTCCCCAGCAAGACCTTTGTTCCAACGTGAAGGTTCAGGACTATCAGCCTCATCACCTACACAGAACAGTTCGTCAGGTTCATAGTCTGCTACAAAGTTCATAACAGCCTTAACCGCACGAGGGTCATGGTATGGTACTTGCATATCTGGAATGACTACAATGGTTTTCATTCGGCATCCCACTTTCCATCTAAGACAAGCATCCCAATGATGCCATAGTTAGCAATATCCATAAATGTATCACGTAGAGTTTCATGCTTAGGGTCTACACCAGTCTTAGTAAGATGAGATAGGCGTGCTACCTTGTCATGTAGTCGTACTGCTAGACCATTAACTGGACCACCTGGGGCTAGTGCAATGTTAGAGGGACCATAGTCTTGATGCTTACTTATAAGTAAATCTGTTAGTTCATCTGCAGCATCGATAACATCAAAGTAAAAATCTTTTTCTTCTTTAATGTCTATACGTGAGGAACTAAGATTGTTAGTTGTAAACCTGACGGGTGTGTCGTCACAGCAGTCACAGTCATTCCCAAATCCGTAATTAATCGAATTGCTATTTGTAATGTTTCCTCCACTTTTCACCTTTGGGTTTGGTTCATGCCACAAGGGCTTATCGATTCCATAGAACTCATCAAAAAATTCATCTTTAATGTTACTCATTGTTTTACTTTCTCTTGGAAGTATTGTGCACCATGCGTGAGGTAAAGTGAATTAACATCTTGACCATCTGGTAAATTAATTACTGTGACACCTTGGACTTCTTGGGCGACTTTGCGGGCGAACTCGCTGCCCGCTTGGTCACCGTCTGCGAAGATGTAGATTTTTTCGAAGTCTTGGAGGATACGGGAGTAGTGCTTTTTCCAAGAATTCGCCCCAGGAACGCCGATAGACGGGATGTTACATTTGTAGTTGAGAGTGATGGCATCGATTTCTCCTTCTGTTACGGCGATAATATCGCCTGCTGTTTGTAGTGCACTTACATTGTATAAGCGAGTTTGGGAACCTGGCATTCCCATGTATTTAGGTTCTTGATGTCCTACTGCCCTGAAGCGGATATCTACCACACCTGATGGTGTGATGTATGGGATTGCTAGACGACCAGCAAATTGTTCATGACCTGGAAGCGGCTCTTCGACCAAGCCCAGGCGGACTGTATGAGCGTCTTGAAGAGATAAGCCTCGTGTTGTGAGATACTCTTCTGCTTTGTTGATTGACTTCTGGTAATGGGTAACCGCCTTCTCTAGCAATTCTCTCTGCGAGTGTGTAAGCTTCACGGTAACCAACCCCTTCCTGTTCCATAATTAGTTTGTATGCATCGCCTTTGGCTCCGCATCCGAAGCAGTTGAACGCTTCATATTCAAGGTTTATAGTTGCTGATGCATGACTGTCGTCGTGGAATGGGCATTGTACTTTGTACCATCCTTCACGCTCACGTCCAGTCTTGCCACCATAGTGCTCTATGATTGATATGATGCTGTGCTTCTGCATGTTAGTAGCCTGCTTGTTTAATCAATTCGTACCAGATACTTACTGGCATAGTAGCATACCAGTAACCTACATCAGTTGTCCCACGCTTCTTGTGAATTACCGTACCTGTGTCGGCTTTGTCATTGTGTATCTCTGTCTCTAGTTCGGATATCCACTTTGGTAGTTCGACTCTGACACAGTTCTTGACTTCAATGACAACTCCTGGAATCCCAGCAATGTCTCCACGGTCAAGAGCACCGTTAAGAGAGCGACGTTCAACATGCTTGCGTCCTTTTGATACTAGCCAGTTGACTACTGCTGTTTCTGCAGCAGTGCCTTTCTGTTTTGCTTTACTCATTCTGCTCACCGTCTAAGGCTTTGATAGTCATACAAGGATAATCATCATAGCAATGACCGCATACTATGTATCCTTCTTCGTATTCTCCACAGCAGTCAGGGTCACCGCATACGCTAGTGTTACCATCTATTTCTTTGTGCAACTCACGCACACGTTGAATGGCTTTATTCTTCATTAGCAAATCTATATATTCATCTTGCTCTATATAGATTTCATCAGCATACAGTTTTGCTTCCTTCTGTACTTCAACAAGTTTATTGTAGGCTTCCTTTAAATCGTCTACTTTGTTGCACATTACCAGTCATTCCTATCCAGCCAAAGCAAGAAAGCAAGCATAGTAAAAAGTCCTATAGCAATAACAATATCCATTATCGTGTCTCTTCCAAGTCAGCCAGATACATGTACTCTGGGTTGAAGCCTAGCCATACAGGATTGTTGCCTGAAGGGTCAGCCTTACCGTAACGATTCTTCACAGATGACACACCCATCAAGCCATGCTGTTGACCAACAGTCAGGATTAGTGCAGGCAACTGGTTGACCATGCCCTGTACGGCAGCACGAGGTGGGCAAGGGTCAGAGTTGTAGGACTCTTTAGTGTGGTGTAGTACGAGCACAGCAGCGTTAGTGTCTCTTGCAAGATACTTTAGTTCCTTCATTGCTGAACGCATACCACCGAACTCTTCACCACCATCCATGGAGATATCCATAAGGTTATCTACCACGATTAGTTCTGGTGAACGTCCTAGTACTTCTTCGATAGCAGTCACTTCATCGTCTAGGTCACCGAGGTTAGGTGACGAGTCGAAGGACCAGTAGATATGGTTGGCTAGAGATAAGCGTTGCTTGGCTAGTACAGGATTGTCTGAGATTACTTTCTCTGCTTCTGCTTGTGACTCACCTGAAATCATGGAATACAATCGCATAGCCATAGTATGAGCATTAGTGTCAGCGGATAGGTACAGGGTTGGTACTTGCATTCGTAGTGCCATTGCTAGAGCAAGGGTGGATTTTCCTGCTCCTGGTTCTCCAGCAATCATCGAAAGTTCTGACCGCCTTACGGCAATCTGGTTCTGTTCGAATGTTCTGAACACACTAGGTAATGGCTCTCCGCCTATCTCTGGTCTGCCTACAGACCGTGTTAATGTTTTCATGTAACCTCCTTAAGAATGTTGAGCAGTTTAGGACACGTACTCAGGTGTGGCTACCAGCGTTACAGTAATTATCTGGTGGCTACTGTATCCATCGGGATTCCCGATGGAATGCTAGATGGTTGCCCATTCGGAATCTGAACGGTTCAACCACTTAGGTTCACATTGTCCCGCTGTACCCTTAGGGGTAGGACAGAATAAGCCCTTCCATTCACCCTTAGCACCTTGGCCCTTGCGTGCAATCATAGGTCCATGGCTACACATACGTGCACCTACGGCTGTTTGTGCTACGGCTGGTGGTGGTACTGGTGTGAATGCTGTTGGTGTAGTTGAGATTACTTCTCCACCTACCGCAGCGAGTACTGTATCTACAGGACTGGCTGGTGTAGCCGTAATACCTGTGAGTAGTTCCTCTAGAGCAGCGACACTATCATGCACAGAATAGTTGATTACTTCTGTGATGTTAGTATTCAGTTCCTCTGCCGTATCGGCACGTACTGTGAAGATAGTACCAATCTTTGTCTTAACATTAACTACATAGTTTTTTTCTGTCATTACTTTGCCTCCTGTTTGAACCACTTGCATTTGTCTGTTAGGTCACACATTTTACAGTTGTTCAGATTAGGTAAGAACAAGTGTGCCTTACGGGCACGGTCAAAATCCTGTACCATACTTTCAATCTTTTCTAGCGATAGGAACTCTAGGTCTACTAGTGGTGATGTTCCACCATCACGAGCCATCCAATAAGTCCCATACTGGGGTCGGATGCCTAGTTCTTTCTCTAGTCCTGCAGCATAGAATGCTAACTGTAAATCTGATGATGGTGTACGTTGACCAGTCTTCAAGTCAAGGATTACCAGTTCGCCATTGGGCGTAACCATAACTCTATCAATATGCATCTGCACTGGCACACCACCAAGGATAGGTTTGAGTCCTAGTTCAATGGCTGGAATGCCATCGTCATTGACCCAAATCTGCCAGCCATGTGAACCTGTACGCCACTCTACCCATTTCTGTAGCATGGCACGACCACTAGTTTCCCACCAGACACCATTCTCCTTGTCAGGATTAGCCTTGGTAGCCCTACCGCCAGCCCTCCACAATGCCTCTTCCTGCCCCGTAGAAGCCTTCTGACGGGCTTTCTCGTGTTCCCATGCATCTTTCCACACCGTGTCTAGGAAAGTGCTTTCTAGAGCCTGCTCTGTCATTTGCCTGTCTCCTCAAAGTAAGCCTTATCAAAGTTCTCTGAAGCCGCATGAACAGCAGAACCACCAGCCAACCACCACGAAGCAGACCCAGACTGCTGAGCGACCCGTGACAGGTAATACTTGAATCCACACTCAAGCCATGTCGTAAATGACGAATAACTAATATGTTCAGGTAACTCTAAACCATCTATTTCTATACTCATAAAAACCTCCTAGATATAGTATACACCAAGGACCACGACACACCCATAACTCTTAACAATTACGGCGTGTCGCAGACACAAGGACTATAATTAAAATTACTTAGTAATTAGTTCCCCCCATAGGGGGAACATAATAGTTATCTTACATCAAATAATGTTGGAGTCGAAGACTCCCAGATTTTAGAAGGACTCAAAAGTTTCATGAGCATATATCTATCACCTTTGTCAACGCCTTTGATTGCTCCCACATCAACATCTTTTTTAGCCAGAGTCTCTGATTCATAAGGACCATAAAGAAGATTGACTCCACCAGCAACACGAGTAGCAACAATGTACAGGTCACGGTCACGACGGAAACCATCAATAAGTTTCCACACTTCATCAGCCAAATCATCAACACTTTCATGAGCCCGAGAAAGGACATCAAGAAGTGCTTCCATTTCCTTCTTCCTCTGCCTCATCAAAACCACCCCCAATGTTTAGACTCTTACGCACCAACGACATGAACTTACCATCATCTTCCTGAGCCTGTGGTGATAGTTGGTTAGAAGTTAGCCAAGTATTAGCATCTACATCAAAGGCTACACCAAATCCTCGCAGAGCATGATGGTCAAACTCTACCTGCCACACACCATCAACTAGCACACCAGTAACTACAGCATAATGTCTAATCATAACTAACTCCTAACTCCTCAAAGAGTTCACGGTCAACATCAGTATCAATCGTAAACTCTGTACCATTTCTGTAAAGCATATCACGTAACTTGTCGGCAGCCTCAATTTTAGTATCAGCATTCACCTCAAAGTCTACTGTCAAAATCCAAGTTTCCATCACTATCACCCTCACCTAACCATTTCAGATAATCGTCCACTTCTTCTGCTTGCATGGCAAGAAACTCATAATAGCAGGTGATAACAACAAATTGCTTTATCCTTGCAGATGCCTGCGTGTTCCACCAGTCAAGAGCCTCCTTGAGAAAACTAACAGGAAGATTACGAATCTCATTTACCCTCTGCAAATCATCATCACTAATCTCCATTAGTTTCCTCCTTTTCCTTAGCAAGAAGTTCACGAAGATGGTTCACATCTTTGTCACCAAAGATATTGAATCCCATAGAATTGAGACGTAACTTTAGTCTTCGTCTAATAGATGAGCGTTGACCAGCATTAGTTCCACCCCAGAAACCAAACTCTTCATTGTGTACAGCATGAGCAAAACATTCTTTTAGAAATGGACATGTTTCACAAATACGCAACAGATAAGCATCTTGCCTGCTATAAGTTGGATAAGGTTTGCGTGGTTGACGTGCACTTGGATGCACATCAAGAGGCGGTTCTAGCCATGGTTCTTGATAGTCTTCTGGGTCAGCACCCTGACTGACATGAAAGAACACATCTGTCGGTAGACCATAACAATTCTGGCTCCCATCAAATTTAGGATAACTAGGTTGTGAAATATCTACATCAAGATGCGGATAAGATGGATGTTGAATTATCATAAGTACCTCCCAAAAGTATCTTGTAAGATACTATTCTGAATCTTCATCTGAATCCGTTTCAGCCCTAAGGTCATCTTCTAGTTCTTGCCTAAGTTCTGCCTGAAGTTCTTCACGCTTATCAAACTTGTTGCTGTATTCTTCGAAATCCTCAAACCTATCGACAAGGTTTAGTTTGATAGT
>Ga0209084_1000404_pt1 | contig 40321 bp, 44 predicted proteins | sample C_130820_MF_Meta_FD_187309 | JGI IMG/M metagenome (GOLD analysis project Ga0209084, IMG submission 187309) | Freshwater microbial communities from Lake Croche, Canada to study carbon cycling - C_130820_MF_MetaG (SPAdes) (version 2) | ecosystem: Environmental > Aquatic > Freshwater > Lake... | reverse complement strand
TCAGCTTCGGTTGCACTGACCGGGGTTGCGGCCTCGGGTAATGTGGGATCGGTTGCTGTCGCAGAACGTCAGATTGCTCTGTCTGGTGTCGCGGCCTCTGGTAACGTTGGCACGGTTGTTGGCTCTGAAGTTGTACCGGACACTGGGGATGCCGCAGTCGGCAGCGTTGGCACGGTAGGTATCTCGGTATCGGTAGCTCTGACAGGTGTTGGTGGTGTTGGCGCTGTTGGCACGGTTGTCGCAGCAAAGTCTTTTGCACTGACTGGGGTTGGTAGTTCGGGCAGTGTTGGTTCTGTTGTACCGTCAAGCACGGTAGCTCTGACGGGTGTTTTGGCTTCTGGGTTGGTGGGCACCGTCAGCGCAGACAAGAACGTAGCGATAACGGGTGTTGCGGGATCGGGCGCAGTTGGTACGGTTGTTCAGTCCCGTGCTGTTGGTTTAACTGGCGTAAATGTACAGGGCGTAGCAGGCGGGGTTATTGTTCCGCTTCCGTCCAATCAAGCCAATGGAGCAGTAGGTTCAGTTACAGCAGATCGCAGCGTTGCATTGACGGGTGTTGGCGGGTTGGGCGCGGTTGGCACGATGAGTATTGCTGCACGGATTCTGGCGTTGACTGGGGTGTCTGCAACGGGGTCAACGGGCGATGTAACCGCGGTATATTGGAAACTGATAGATGACAGCCAGACAGCAAACTGGCAAAATATCGGTAATTTACAAACGCCTGCTTGGGGCACTGTTGAAACAGCGCAAACCCCCAACTGGGTAGAAATCGTAACTTAAGGACAATTATGTCAAGCACCTATTCCAGCCTCAAATTTGAGTTGATCGCCACGGGCGAGCAGTCCGGCACTTGGGGGGTAACAACAGACAACAATATTGGCACAGCCATTGAGCAAGCCATTGTAGGTATGGCTACTCTGACGGCTGCGGATTTTACGGCCAACGTAGCGACCCTGACGCTTACCAACACCAACGCAGCCCAGAACGCTCGGGCGCTGTGTTTAAACATTGCAGCAGGCGCGGTATCGGCAGCAGGAACAATCAACGTCCCAGCAATCCAGAAACCCTACATCATCATCAATGGCTCAAGTTACACGGTGACAGTCAAAGTCTCCGGCCTGACGGGTGTGGCTGTACCGACAGGCAAGCGCACAGTGGTGTACAACACCGGCACGGACGTTGAAGACCAAATCAGTTTCCTGTCGTCACTGACTTTGTTGACTGCGCTGCCTGCTGCCTCCGGGGGCACGGGGCAATCTTCGTATGCTGTTGGTGATTTGCTTTACGCTTCAACTACTACCGCCCTGTCCAAACTTGCTGATGTAGCAACGGGTAACGCTTTAATTTCTGGTGGTGTTGGTGTTGCTCCGTCATGGGGCAAAATTAACTTGACTACCCATGTAAGCGGTACATTGCCAACTACCAACGGCGGCACAGGGCTGACATCCTTCACCGCTAACGGTGTGGTCTACGCATCGTCTTCAAGTGCATTGGCTACTGGTTCTGCGCTGACGTTTGATGGGACAACCCTCACCTCGGGAGCAAGCGGAACCGCTACAAAGCTGGTTTTGCAAGGCGGCACTCAAACTTCCATGTCCATCAAGTCTTCCACAGGAACCAGTGGATTTTTGCTTGGTCGGGGTTTTGCATCAGATGACGCAAACACGTTCTTCTTGTACGATTCGGCAACAAACCAAAATCGTTTCTACATTGACTCTACACCAAGCATTTACCAATACGCAACAGCATTTGCTTGGAGTAATGCAGCAAACTCAACAGAGTATATGCGCCTAACCAGCACAGGTCTGGGTATTGGGACAAGTTCGCCTGCGGCAAAACTGCAAGTAACCTCAAGCACTGCTGGTGATGGAATACGCATTACCGGAAATAACTTTGCTGGCATGAACTATTACGGTTCATCCGTTAACACTTCGGGTGTTTTTACGGGTCTTGATTCTGGCGGTGGTTTTGTCACCAACGTCCGTGATTCTGGCTATTTGGCTTGGTCAACTACCAACACCGAACGGATGCGTATTGATTCCTCCGGTAACGTAGGTATTGGGACGAGTTCCCCTATCACGGCAGGTGCACGACTATCTATCAAAGCCGTAGGTGATTATGCCGCTGGTTTGGTAATTGGCTCTAACGCATCAGCAGCAAACTGGGCGCGTCTGGACTTTAAGAACACCAACGCTGCAAGTCCTGCAATTTTGTATCAAGACCAATCCGGTCAATTTACTATTCGCACAGATGCGGCATATCCAATTACGTTTGAGACAAATGCTACCGAACGGATGCGTATCGACTCCTCCGGTAACGTAGGTATTGGGACGAGTTCGCCTAGTACAAAACTTCATGTTTATGGGGCAGGAACAACTTCTAGCAGTTACACAAACGGTGATGCAACTGGCGCGACCCTATTCCTGCAAGACAGTGGCGGTTCTAGCGGTAACGGGGGGCAACTTCTTTTTGGAAGTGTCCAAGGTATTTTTGCGGGAATTAAAGGTTTCGTAACAGACGGAACTGGCCCTGCTGGTGATTTGTTGTTTCAAACCAGAGGTTCATCAGGTAACGTAAACGAACGGATGCGTATCAACTCCGTCGGCAACGTAGGTATTGGGACGATTTCGCCATCCCAAAAATTAACAGTAGTTGGTTCAATTGCATCTGCTTCTGCAACACAGTCCGTATTTTATTTATTAAATGCCGCACAAACAACTGGATTTCTTGTTGGCAGAAGTTTGGGTAGTTTAGATACGCAAGACTTCTTTATTTACGACGCCACTGCTGGGGCTTCACGATTGACTATTTCATCTGCTGGAGTTGTTGCCATGCCTGCCTACGGCGCTGGTGCTGCAACATTCTCGGCTGCTGGTGTTATTTCGTCAGTGTCCGATGAGACATGGAAAACCAAAGACGGTGTGCCTGTTGACCCAGATGCCATGCTCAAAAAGTTGGAGCCGGGGTATTGGTACTACAACAATGAGAAGAAAGAAACTTTTGGCGCAGATCGACAACTTGGTTTCTACGCTCAAAACGTCAATGCAGCCATTGGCCCTGAAGCCGCGCCAGAGCCTGAAGAGGGCAAGCCTTGGGGCTACTACGACCGTTCAGTTCTGGCTGTGGTTGTCATGTCGCTGCAAAAAGCATTGAACACTATTGAATCACTCACAACCCGCCTCACGGCACTGGAGCAAAAATGACTACTACCACTTGGATCATTGAATGGATGAACGCATCTACTACTGAAATCAACGGCTTCACTGAAGTTGTTCTGACTGCTGGCTGGCGCTGTAACGGCACAGACGGCACTTACAACGCAACGGTATACGGCTCTTCATCGTTCCCTCAACCGGAAACTGGTGGGGCATTTACACCCTACGCTCAACTGACTCAAGACCAAGTGCTTGGCTGGTGCTGGTCAAACGGCGTGGACAAAACGGCTACCGAAGCAAACGTTGATGGGCAGATTCAAAATCAGGTTGATCCTCCGGTCATTCAACCACCACTGCCTTGGGCTACAACATAACGGGAAACCCCCACCCGACCTTGGGGGCACTGGAGAACTTTAAATGAGTGAAGAACTGAACACACCTGTTAACTTAACTTTGCCTTTGGGCGCAGTCAATATGGTATTAGCGGCTTTGGCTAAAGCCCCGTATGAGCAAGTCGCCGATCTGGTGCAGTCCATTCGTGAGCAAGCCATTCCGCAAATACCAATGCCCGTAGTGGACAAGGCACTTGAAAAGAACGAATAACCCAGACCGTTACTCCGGGTAAAGGGGGTGCTGGCAGACCATCCTATTGGGTTAACGTCTGCCCCAAATTAAGGAGTTGATATGGACGACAAGGGAGCTTTGATAGAAAAAATCACGTTTGCTTTGTTGCCGTTGCTGTTTTCGTGCGTCGTTTATTTAATGTCTGCTTTGTCAAATTTAGCGCATGAAGTAACCATTCTGAACAGCAAAATCAGCCTTGTTGTTACGTCAGACAATAGGCAATCACCAAACTCAGGTGCTGAACTTGCTCGTGAAAAACTACGCCAAGATTTGGAAAAAGAAATCCAAAAAAACCGTGATGACATTGCAAACAATCGGCAAGACATTGCTCTCATTTACGAACGACTGAAAGGAAAATAATGCTGGGACTTGATGCAATACTAAATATCGGTGGCAAGCTCATCGACAAACTGATTCCCGATCCCGAAGCCAAAGCCAAGGCCCAACTTGATCTGGCGGTGCTGGCTCAAAACGGCGAACTGGCCGCAATGGCCAATGAAACCAAACTGGTTGAGATTGAGCAGACCAACACCAGCGACCGTTGGAAAGCCGACATGGCTTCTGATTCTTGGTTGTCAAAGAACGTTCGTCCTTTGACCTTGGTTTATATCTTGAGCGCATACCTTGCACTGGCAATTATGGACGGCACAGGTTTTCACATCAGCGAAGCGTATGTCACCTTGCTTGGTCAATGGGGCATGCTCGTAATGGGCGCTTACTTTGGCGGTAGGACCCTTGAAAAACTGGCCGATATACGGAACAAGAAATGAACTCCAATTTTCCCAAAGCCCTTGCTGCCGTCCTCGTTCACGAAGGCGGCTACGTCAACAACCCCAAAGACCCGGGCGGTGAGACAAATTTAGGCTGTACCAAAGCCGTCTGGGAAGAGCATTGCGGCCACCCCGTAGACACCAAAGCAATGAAAGCCCTAACGCCCAACGATGTTGGGCCGCTGTACAAAAACAAGTACTGGGACAAGGTAAAGGGTGACGATTTGCCTGCGGGTGTGGACTACGTGGTGTTTGACGCTGCGATTAACTCCGGTCCGGGCCGTGCAGCCAAGTGGCTGCAAGCTTGTGTTGGGGTAGAGCCTGACGGTGGTATTGGGCCTAAAACACTGGCTGCTGTGCGTGCCATGGACCCCAAACAATTGATTGACGACTATGGTCGCCGTCGCCTGTCATTCTTGACTGACTTGCCCACTTGGGGTACATTTGGCAGAGGCTGGGCACGACGTGTCGCGGAAGTCACCAGCGCCGCATTGACCATGACTACATGAGGTAGCCCGTGCCGTTACAAAAAATCCTGTTCAAACCCGGCGTAAATAGAGAGAACACTCGTTACACCAACGAAGGTGGATGGTATGAATCGGACAAAGTTCGCTTTCGCCAAGGCACGCCTGAGAAAATCGGCGGCTGGACACGGTTTACGGTTAGCACGTTTTTAGGAATCTGCCGTTCATTGTGGAACTGGATCACGCTTGCAGGGCAGAACCTGGTCGGCGTCGGCACAAGCCTCAAGTTCTACATCCTACAAGGCGGTGCGTACTACGACATCACGCCCATCCGGGCATCTTCTACGATCAACAACAACCCCTTTGTTGCCACGCTTGGCTCGTCCACTGTCACAGTGACAGACACAGCGCACGGCGGCATCACAGGGGACTTCGTTACGTTCAGCGGAGCCACAGGACTTGGGGGCAACATCACGGCCACCGTGTTAAACGCAGAGTATCAAATCACAGTATTAAGCGTTAACAGCTATACCATCACCGTATCTGTCACAGCTTCTGTTGCGGACGTGTCTGGCTCTCCCGGCGGCGGAGCAGCCGTCGTTGCCGCGTATCAGATCGCTACTGGCCCCGCTACAGTTACGCCTTTAGTGGGCTGGGGCGCAGGGGGTTGGGGGTTGGGTACATGGGGGGTTGGGATTGCTGTTACCAACGCTTTGCAGTTGTGGAACCAATACAACTTTGGCGAGAACCTTTTGTTTGGTCCTCGTGGCGCAGGGCTCTACTACTGGACTGCTACGCCCGGCGTGACATCACGCGGTGTCAATTTGACAACCCTTGGCGACGCGCAAACTCCGGTGGTGCAGAACTACATCCTTGTGTCGGACACGTCTCGCTTTGTGCTGGTTTTTGGCACGAACGATCCAAATGCTGTAAATCCCACCGCCTTGGACCCCATGTTCATCCGTTGGTCGGACCAAGAAAATCCATTTGTTTGGACCCCGGCCATCACCAACCAAGCAGGTAGTATCCGTTTGTCGCACGGCTCTCAGATCATCACCGCCATTCAGACCCGGCAGGAAATTGTGACGTTCACCGATCAAGCTGTGTACTCGCTCCAGTACCTTGGCCCACCCTATGTTTGGGGCACACAACTCTTGGGCGATAACATTTCTGTAATGGGGCCAAACACAGTAGCACTGGCTTCCGGAATTGTGTACTGGATGGGCGTGGACAAGTTCTACTTGTACGATGGCCGTGTGCAAACACTTTCTTGTGATCTGCTACGGTACGTGTTTACCGACATCAATCAAGGGCAAGCCGAGCAAATGTTTGTAGGCACCAACGAAGGCTTTAACGAAGTCTGGTGGTTCTACTGCTCGGCAAGTTCTACTACGGTGGACAAGTATGTGGTGTACAACTACCTCGAAAAGCTCTGGTACTACGGCACGTTGGCTCGCACTGCGTGGCTGGACTCCGGCTTGTTAACTTTCCCTATTGCCGCCACATACCTTAACAATATCGTTAACCAAGAAGACGGCGTGGACGACAACTCCACGGCTACGCCAGCAGCCATAGAGGCTTACATTTCTTCGTCTGAGTTTGACATTGGGGATGGCCACAACTTTGGCTACATCTGGCGCGTCCTACCTGACCTGACTTTTGCGGAATCTAATTTGGCCCCTGACGGAAGTCAAGCACAGGTGACGTTGACCCTGTACCCCATGACAAGCTCCGGTTCGGGCGCGGGCACAGCAGCGTCAGCAAGCATAACCAAGATTGCCGCGTACAACATCACCGAAGAGTTTACGGGCATTGTGTACACCCGTGTGCGCGGACGGCAGATGATTTTAAAAATGAGTTCCAACCAGATTGGTACAAATTGGCAAATGGGCGCTCCACGTATTGACATTCGACCCGACGGCAGACGTTGATGGCACAAGTAAATGTCACCCCACCCAACCTACCGCTGGCCCCGGAAGAATACAATCGTCAGTACATGGACAAGCTGGCAAACGTGTTTCGTTTGTTTTTCAACCAGATCAGCAACACGGGTCCTTTGGCGGCTTCAACACAGCGGAACGGAACCAACGTCATCTCGGGTTTGAGCTTCATTGAGCCCAGCACGGTAACGCCAAACACGTTCCAAGTCAGCTTGCCGACAGACGCAGAATACGCTAACCTACGGGTGGGTTCTGTCTATTACGACAGTGCCACCAAAGTATTAAAAATAAAGGTCTGATATGAGCCTTCACACACTTGCAAACAATATGGCATCAGGCGGGGCGGCGTCATCGGTGCCGGGGCACCTGCGTGAAATTGATATTCTTAATCAGTATTTTACCAAAGCCAATATTGCTCCAGAGCAAGGGCTGAAGCTCATTGATGCTGCGGTTAAAAGCGGGTCAAAATTTACCCGCCGTGGCAACACATTGATGGCGTACAAACCGATTGGACCGAACGCTGCCCAGATTTATTTCTTTTCGGTCGATGACCCACGGGCTTTTGCCCAAATAATGAGAAAACTATTTGCTGAGTTAGCGCAAGCAGGCATTCAAACAATTTATATGAACAAAGTTGACCCGACTATTGTTGCGGCCATGCGAAGTATCAATGTGCAAACACAGCAGTCTGATAAACCTGAATACAAGGTAATGGCCACAATATGAACGCCGAAGTAACTCAGCATGGCGCAGCAACAAACAAAATTGACCTGTTGCAAAAAGAGCTTTCCACGCAGCCACAGGTAGCGTGCCCTGTCAGCCACCATTTTGGGCCGGGTATTTACATTCGTGAAGTCGTTATGCCAGCAGGCATTGTTGTCATTGGAAAATATCACCTACATGACCACCTGTGCAATATGATTGAAGGGCGAATGCTTGTTGTAGGCGAAGATGGTGAGCGGAAAGAAGTCGTGGCCCCGTGCGTATTCATGGCCAAAAAGGGCCGCAAGACCGCGTACATCTTTGAAACTGTCCGTTTCCAAAACATTTATTCTACGGATGAAACTGACGTAGAAAAGATTGAACACATGATGGTGAGCGATTCACCTCTGTTAATTGAATAGGAATCACCATGTCTTTTATCGTTGTAGCAACTGAAGTTTTTGGTGCAGGGTTAGCAGCCGATATTGCCGCTGGGGCCATGATGGGCGGGTCCATAACAATTGGTAGCAACGTTCTTCGGGGCAAAAACCCATTTGACAATATTGGCCAAGGCCTGTTGCTGGGTGGCTTGACTGCGGGTATTTCCAGTGGTTTGGGCAACAGTTTAAGTGGGGCGGGGGTTAGTACCACTGCTGCGGAAGAAGCGGTTAAACAAGGTGCGCTTAAACCTGATTTGGCGGGGCCAAACATTAACTCGTTAGGCAACTCTGTTGAAGCTGGTGCAGTCCCTGCGCCCGCTTTGGCAGGGCCAAACATCAATTCGTTGGGCAACTCCGTTGAAACGTCTTACGCTAATGCAATGCCTACCTCTGGATTTGAAAGCGTGAGTGCAGCGCCAGTTACGGCAACGTCGATGCCGGTTAGCGACCAGCTTTATGGATTACCGGCTGAGCAATCCGCATCGGTTTTGCCGTCTGAGGCAGCAAATGCTGCACCTGCTTCACCGGCCGCACCTTCTGATGCAACAACCCCAGCGGATTTCAATCGAAACCATGTTTCTCCTGCGTCAGATTACAAAGGAACTTCGCCGTCTTCCGGGTTGCCTAGCCTAAAGCAAGCAGGGCAGTTTGCCAAAGATAACTGGAAAATGCTTACCGGAATAGCAGCGATTGGGCTGCTTAACCAACCAAAACCCACAGTTTCGGGAAGTGGACAAAAGCAAGGGTACATTCGCCCTGCCAGCTACGATCCGTATTCAGGCAAGTACACTTACTACGACCCAATTAAAACCCAAGACTACACCCACGCCCGAAATGGCGGTTTGATGGGTCTGGCCAACGGCGGAGCCGTAGCCTTTGCCGATGGTGGCACCTCCATGACTTCTCCTTACTTGAATGCTATCAACAACCCCGAAACAATTCCGTTGATGAGCGGCGAAACGCAAGCCGAAGGTCTGGCCCGTATGCAAGCACAGCAGCAAGAGCTTGACGAGCGCAATAAACGCCGCATGGAAGCCGCAGGTCAACAAGCTCCTGAAACAATTGAATACACACAAAGCCCCGCAGGCTTGAACGCAGCCAATCCCACTGTGCAGACTCAGGCGGATGTGGACTACTGGGAGCAACGCGGCGCAGGTATGGCGGGCTCTGGGTTTACCACGGGTAGTGGGGACGATAGCGGTAACGCGGAACGCCAAAATGCGTTTATTCAATCTTTGATGGCAAACAACCCTGCGGCTGTTGGCCCAACCAATGCTCAGATGATGGCCGCGCAGGACCAAGAGCGCGCAGAATTGGCCGCACGCCAAAAAGCCATGATTGACTTGTACGGCCCCGGGTCAAGTGTGAGCACAGGGCCTGATGGCGATGCGCAGGTTTTTAACAACACCACGGGCAAACTGACCAAGGTTGGTAACAGCGAACAGCAAGTCCAAGCGCTGGCCAATATGCCCAACGTACCCGCAGCAGGCGGCGAACCCATGTCCAACGCTCAAGGCATTCAAACATTGGTTAAACCGGACGTACCAAGACCAACTGCTCAGACGGATGGGCCCCCTATAACGACGTCTGGTATTGAACAACTGGTTCACGGTAACATCTACGATCCCAAAACAGGACATTACCGCAACCCAACAGCAGCAGAGATTGGCGCTAAAGGCATCAAAGAAGCTCGGGACAACATCAATACCGTTAGCGAAATGACGGCGTTGACAAAAGAGTACTTTAACAGCTACAAGCCCGGCGAGGTGTTGGACTTTGCTGGTGGTACGTTGACTAAAAATGCTGATGGTACGGCTACACACAGATATACAGACGCAAATGGTAAGGAACAGTCGTACACGTTTACCAAAGACACAGACATTGCTACCATTGCCAAAAGCGACCCTGCTATTGCTGTGGAATGGAAGAGCATGTTTGATTACAACGTTCCAACAGGTGGCACAAGCGTCACAACTACGCCACACGTATCCGGCCCTTCGGTTCCAACAGGTGGCACAAGCGGCACAACTACGCCACACGTATCCGGCCCTTCGGTTCCAACAGATGGCACAAGCGGAACAACTACGCCACACGTATCCGGCCCTTCGGTTCCAACAGATGGCACAAGCGGCACAACTACGCCACATCCAACCGGCCCTGTGTTAACCCCCGGTACAGGCAGCGCAGGATCAGTCACGCAAGTACCTACAGGTTTTACGCCCCCTACAGCCCCTACTACACGCGTGCCTACGTCGATTGAAGACTTCAATACTCGCTTCAATAAGCAAACAGGTGATAGCGCGGCGATGTATGACTACCTGATGGGCAATGGTCCCGAACCAAAGCAGACGCAAAACGCTGAAGTAATGAAACCCTATTGGGAAGCTATGGGCACCGTGCCTGTGGACAAAACACGTAGCGAATTCATGTACGACCCGACTACTAAGAAGTACATCAAAAACCCCGATTACGTTAAAAAAGTTTTTGATCCCGTCACCAAACGACTGATAGCCGCCCCAAGTTCTACTTCGGGTTCAGGTTCGGGTTCAGGTTCAGGTTCAAACGCCAACCAACCCCCACCTACAGAAACCGAACTGACGAACCACGACTCAAAACCTAAGCAAGACCCCGGACCCGGTGCAGAATGGGTGTGGATTCCAGCGACGAAAAGGTGGGTTGCAATTGGGTTCGACGATACCGGCGGGTCCAGCGCCGCAGCCCGCGGCGGTTTAATGGGTTACGCCGCAGGGGGGCTGGGTTCTTTAGGCGGTTACTCTGATGGTGGGCGTTTGCTGCGCGGCCCGGGCGATGGGGTGTCTGACTCGATCCCTGCGTCCATTGGTAACCGCCAGCCTGCACGCCTTGCCGATGGTGAGTTTGTTGTGCCCGCCCGCATTGTGTCGGAGTTGGGCAATGGCTCTACCGAAGCTGGCGCTCGCCGCCTGTACCAAATGATGGACCGTGTGCAGAATGCCCGCCGCAAATCCATTGGCAAAAACAAAGTGGCTACCAACAGCCGCGCTGATAAATACCTTCCCGCATAAGGAACCAACATGCCTACCCCAACTACAATACAAGAAACGCAATACGGCTTTGCGGACCAATTAGCCCCCTATGCAGAAACCCTGTTGGGGCAAGCTGCGGCGTTAACGGATACCTCGCAAAACCCCTACATGCAGTATCAGGGGACGCGCCAAGCGCAGTTCACCCCACTGCAACAGCAGGCCTTTAACAGCGCAGCACTCCAAGCCCCTGCGTACCAGAACCAAGCGGCAACAGGGCTGGCAGGATTGGCTGCGAACAAAGCATTGGGGATGCAATACAACCCATCAAACTTTACCGCAAGCCAAGTCAACGCCCCACGTTTGAACGACTTTGAAATGGGTTCTCCGGGCAATGTCAATGTGCCGCAGTTAAACGACTTTCAAATGGGTTCTCCGGGCAATATCAACGCCCCACGTTTGAACGACTTTCAAATGGGTTCTCCGGGCAATATCAACGCCCCACGTTTGAACGACTTTCAAATGCAAGGGCCAAAGGACGTCCGTGCAGGGCCGCTATCGCAGTACCAGATGCAGGGGCCAAAGGAAATCCGTGCAGGGCCGCTATCGCAGTACCAGATGCAGGGGCCAAAGGAAGTCAGTGCAGGGCCGCTATCGCAGTACCAGATGCAGGGGCCAAAAGATTTAACGGCCAATAATTTCACTGACGCAGGTGTTGCCAGCCAGTACATGAATCCGTACCAGCAACAGGTCACGGACATTCAAAAGCGCGAAGCACAACGTCAAGCCGGTATTGCCTCAACACAACGTGGCGCACAAGCTGCGGGTGCTGGGGCCTTTGGTGGTTCGCGTCAAGCAATTATGGATGCGGAAGCTGCACGTAATCTGGGCACGCAGATGAACGACATTCAAGCGCAGGGTTCAAACGCTGCTTACCAACAAGCCATGGCCCAGTTTAATGCGGATCAAGCGCGGGCGCTTCAAGCAGCACAGGCAAACCAGCAAACCGGTTACAACGTTGGGAATACAAACCTCCAATCAATGTTGAATACGCAACAGTTGGGTGCAAATCAAAGTTTGCAAGCACAACAAGCCAATCAGCAAGCCGGGTTGACGACCGCTCAGCAAAACTTAGCGGCGCAGCTTCAGACGCAAGGACTGAGCGCACAACAGGCAACCCAAATTGCAATGGCCAACCAACAAGCCGGACTGACTACCGCTCAGCAAAACTTAGCGGCGCAGCTTCAGACGCAAGGACTGAGCGCACAACAAGCAATGCAAGCAGCGTTGGCCAATCAGCAGATGGGTTACAACGTTGGGAATACAAACCTGCAATCAATGTTGAATACGCAACAGTTGGGTGCAAATCAAAGTTTGCAAGCACAACAAGCCAATCAGCAGATGGGTTACAACGTTGGGAATACAAACCTCCAATCAATGTTGAATACGCAACAGTTAGGTGCAAATCAAAGTTTGCAAGCACAACAAGCTAATCAGCAGATGGGTTACAACGTTGGGAATACAAACCTCCAATCAATGTTGAATACGCAACAGTTCGGTGCAAATCAAAGTTTGCAAGCACAACAAGCCAATCAGCAGATGGGTTACAACGTCAACAACGCCAACCTGCAAGCAAAACTAGGCGTACAACAACTGGGCTCCGGCCAAAGCCTGCAAGCTCAACTGGCCAATCAGCAGGCTGGCAATGCAATGAATCAGCTTAACGAGCAATCGGCCCAGTATGGGGCCGGTTTGGGTCTGCAAGGTGCGCAAGCAGCGCTGCAAGGGGCTAACACTCTGGGGCAGTTGGGTCAAAACCAGTATGCCCAAGAGACGGGCATTACCAACATGCAGAACCAGTACGGTACGCAGCAGCAAGGGCAGATTCAGACTGGTTTGAATAACCAGTATCAGGACTACCTGAACGCTCAGAACTACCCGTACAAACAATTGGGCTTTATGTCTGACATGTTGCGCGGCTTGCCGTTAACCGCCAACTCCAGTTCAATCTATCAGGCTGCGCCTTCAATGGTGTCGCAAGCAGCGGGTCTGGGCACGGCTGCGTACGGAGCTTCACAACTTATGCGGGCCAACGGCGGCATGATTAAGTCTAGCTACGCTGATGGCGGGGCGGTTGACCGTCCTGTGTATGCCCATGCTTTTGACAACGGCTCTGGCATGGCTCGTGGTGGCAGAGTTAAAGGACACGGCTTGGTTGACTTAGCTTTGTCTCGCATGGCTTAAGGAATAAAAATGGCAGTCCCAAACCCCAATCAAATTACATCCACCTTGCGGATGATGCCCGATGCTCAGTTGCAGAAATATGCTGCAATGCACAAGAACGATCCATACATTTTTCCTATGGCGTTTGCAGAGAGCAATGCACGCAAGCAAGAGCGTGCAGCGCAGCAAGCGCAGGCTATGGGTCAGCAACAACCCAAAGTCGTCGATCAGGATTTGATGGAGATGGGCCAGCCGCCCATGCCCCCACAGGGAATGATGCCCCCACAGGGCGGCCCACAAGGTATGCCCCCACAAGGCGGTCCCCAGATGGCCCAACAACAGTTACCAGAAAACCAAGGCATTGCGGCCCTGCCTGCACCCAACATGCAGAGCATGGCTGACGGCGGCATTGCGGGTTACGAAGACGGCAACGAGTTCAATTACGCAGGCGCTGATGACTCTGTTGTGATGATGGCGGGCGGTGGAGTTGCACATTTTGCTGACAAAGGCGCAGTGCGGGGTCCTTACAACGATGATACAACTATGTATGATCCGGCAACGGGCCAACCTATTACTGGTGACTACACCACAGGTGGTACTGACGACCGTACTACCCTAGAAAAACTGGGAGTTTTTAACCCAGAGAACCGCCGCGCTAATGAAAAAACTGAACGCGAAATGCGTGCGCGCAAAAATGCAGGAAGCGGGCTAAATATTCCATTTGATGCAGGGCGTGGTGACTCATGGGATAACGAGCCTACGGAAAAAGAAACAAGCAAGAAAAAATCTGGTGCTTCTGGTGGTAATAAAAAACCTGCTGCAAACGCAAACGTAATTCCCCCAGAAGAAACAAAAGCGGCGGGTCCAGCCAAAGAAGCGCCTACAGGTGCAGACTTGATTGCGCAGGCAATAGAGGGCTCTAGCGCCCTGAACGCTGAATCTGCGGCTGCGTTCAAGCCTTACCACGACCAACTGAACAAAGAGAACGAAGAAATTTTAGGACGTAAAGCGGACAACCGTGCTTACGCATTGCTGGCTGCTGGCCTTGGCATGATGGGAGGCACATCTCAGTACGCTGCACAGAACATTGCAGCAGGTGGTATCAAAGGTTTGGCCGTATACCAAGAAGCCGAGAAGGCAGACGCCGCCGCACGCAAAGCCAACCAACAGTCCCAGATGCTGTTGATGCAAGCTGAACGCGCTGAGCGTAGCGGCAATATGAAGGTTGCTGGCGACATGCAATCTCGTGCTGAACAAGCACGTCAGTTTGGCATTACCGCAGAGCAGCACGCAGAAACGCTTAAGGAAACTAAAGAGTACCACAAAGGCATGCTGGCAAATGACAAAATTAAAGCTAATGCTGCCCTGCTGTCTGCGCAAAACCGTGGCGGAGGTTTATATGGCGCGGAAGATAAACACATGATTGCACTGGCCAAGGTTGAATCTGTGTTGAACAGTAGTCCTGTGTATAGAGAAGCTGCTAAAAATGCAAGCATGCCCGGCACTATTGGGGCAACAGCGCGTGCAACGGTTAAACGGATGCAGGAAGAAACGTATAGCAGGTTTGCTCCTGAATTGTTACAATCTGGCCAAGGTTCCCTCTCTGGAAGTGGAGGCGGAGTTGATATGTCCCAATGGGGCAAATCCCAAGTCATAAAACCATAGCGCCATGACAACATACAGCATAACAGCCCCCAACGGTCAAACTTATCAGATCGAAGGTCCACCGGGGGCTAGTGCTTCGCAAGTAGCGCAAGCTGTATTGGCCCAAAATCCCGAAGCGGGGCAACCCCCTTCCAAGGAACGTACATTTGGCGAAGCTGCTACTGACATAGGAGCCGGAGTTATATCGGGCATAGGACAAACTATTCAACTTCCCGGGCAGCTTTACGGGCTTGCTACGGGCGACTTTGCAAAGACAGGTGCGTTAGGTCTTGGCGAAGACATCCAGAAGTACGGTGAAGAGATGAAATCCACGGGCCTCAAAGCCCGTGAAGCTGCGCGTAGCCGCAAGGTTGCTGAAGCCGAAGACAAAGGCCAGATAGCTGCATTTGCAACATCGTTTGGCGAAACCATTAAAGACCCCGCACTTCTAACATCTTTTCTCGCTGAAAATTTAACCCAGTTGCTTGTGCCGGGAGCAGGTGCTGGAGTAGCTGGCCGTGCGGCCCTCTCGAGAGGTTTGGCTGCGGGCATTGAAAAAGATTTGGCCAAGGCTGCTGCGGTTAAAGCGGGCACACAGGCAGCAGTGGGTGTCGGTGCTGTACAGCAGGGCGCGGATGTTGGCGCACAATCCTACGAAGACATATACAAGAAACTTGTTCGCGGTGGTAAATCTGACGCCGAAGCTGCTGGCATTGCCATCAACCTTGCCCGTGCAGCAGGCGTATCTGGCGCGGTTATCTCGTTGCTGGCCCAGCGTTTGCCCGGTGCAAAAGCATTGGAAGAAGCCTTGGCTGGCGGTAAAGGTGTCAGCGGCATGCTGATCGGCGCGGGTAAAGGTGCGTTGGGCGAAGGTGTAAGTGAGGCCGTGGAAGAAGGTGGTGGCAAGTTTACCCAGAACTTGGCCATGCGTGAGGTTGATCCGACCCAATCCTTGATGCAGGGTGTTGGCGCTACTGCTGGCCAAGCAGCCGTTGGTGGTGTGGGTATGGGCGGCGGTGCAGGGGCGATCTCCGGTATGCGCGGCGCGGAACCTGTACAAGTACCCGGTCAACCTGCTGGCGGTCCGTCTGCGTTGGAAGCCGACATGCAAGCCAAGCGTCAGGCGCTGGCCCAAGAGCAAATGAGCGTGCAGCAAGGGCGCGATGCTCGTGCAGGCGAGAAGATGATTGACGAAGAGGCCAAAGCCCAAGCGCAGCAAGAACAAGTTGCACGAGCCGAAGCCGAGAAAGCCGCGGCAGAACAATTGGTCGCAGCCCGTGCGCAACGTGAAGCCGATCTGAAAGCCGCGTTCCCTGCTGACTACAGCGACGTAATGGCGCGTACCAATTCCTACGCAGAACTTTATCAGGAAAAGGCATCGCTTGAAGGCCAGCGCAAGACCGCAGAAGTCCGTGCCCGCCTTGCCACCATTGATGGCTTGATGAAAGGCATCATTGAAGAAGATACCCGTGTGCCGATGGAATTCCAGCGGATGCAGAAAGAGAACGCTGCAATCGTCAAGCAACTGCCAACTGACCTGCAAGCCAAGTACGCCGCCGCTGCGTTTACTTCTAACGCGCCACAACAAATGGAGATGCGTGAAGCCACGGTGGCTCAGCCTCCAGTGCAGCAAACGAACTTGCTTGGCCAGCCTGTCACGCAGATGCCAGAAGCTCCCGCGCCAGCGGAGCCGAAGATAAAAACTGTGCAGACCCGTGAGGAAGCTGAAGCTGCACTGCAAACCCAACGCAACGCTGAAGTTCGGGCTGCACAAGCCGAGCGCAAAGCCGCACGTGAAGCTGGTCAGACAGGTCTGTTTACGCGAGTGGGCACGCCATCAGCAGAATCGCAAACAACCAGCCAACCACAAGAGCTACCAGTTACCGAGCCTACCGTCCGCGCAAAACTTACACCGGAAACTGTACCAACTATAGTGACGCCAGAAGTCTTGGGTGTGCTTGGCATTGGCCATTCCGCTGTGTTGCGCAAGGCTGACCATGCTATCCAAGGCTTAGATATTGCCAAGCCAGAAGACGCCGCGCAAGTCAAACAGATGCTGACGGTGTACCGTGGCAAGCCCGGCCTGAGTGCCCCCATTGCGGAGAAAGTTGATGCCTATCTTGCCCGACCAGAATTCCAAGGAATCCCCGATGTCACGCCCCCTGCCCCGCAGAATCAACCCAAGCCCCGATCTGAGCCCCGAGCAAGTAAGCCAAGCGTGGCAGTACCTGTCGAGTCTTCAGCCCCCCTCGTCGCTGAACCCGGAGCCGGAGCACCCGCCACCACCGGAGAATCTACAGCACCTGTCGGACGCGGATTGGTTCCTACTGAGCAACCTGCTACTCAGGGAAATGTATCTGAAGGAACGCAGCCCGCTCCAGTAATAAACGCAGGCCAGTCTGCTGAGCGCACTGCCGATGTGATTCACAACGAAGTACGTGCGCTAACAGACCAGCAACAAGCATTGTTGACCAAAGCGGGACGGGTACCCGCGGTCAATTCCAAAGCCCGTGCAAAATGGGATGTGCTTGGCGAACAAATCGTGCAGAAAAAAGCAGAGCTCGATACACAAGATAAAGCCGAACGCGCAGCAAAGAAAGCCAATGAAGCTCCTGCTACTGAGCCTACTATTGATACTACTGCCCCTGCCGTGGCTCCTGCGAAGCCCGCAAAGATTGTATCGAAACCTGTACCGACTACCACTACCGCGAAGGTGGAAAAACAAGCTCCTGCTGCTCCTGCTGAAACAGTAGAGACCGAGAAGGAAACTGCTAAGCCTAGCAAGGCGGTAGACAAAGCGCGGGATGCGGCTGAAGATTTAAACCTTGACCCAGAGACTACCAAAGCCAAAGTCAAAGCGTTTGCCAAACGGTTGCACAAAGCGGGTATCCTTGATGACGTTGGGCTGAACGCAGTTGAAAGCTACTCCAAAGACAAGGACATGGGTCCAGAGGACATGCTGGATGAGATTCGCTTTGCGCTGGATGAGTACGAACGCCAGCAGAATAAAGCACCTGAAACCAAAGCTGCGCCTGAAACCAAAGCTGCGCCTGAAACCAAAGCTGCGCCTGAAACCAAAGCTGCGCCTGAAACTGTACCAGAACCCCAACGTGAAATGTTGGAAGGCCCAGTCGATCGTTTGCAGGATGACCAAGTTGCAGAACTTGAAGAGTTCTATGGTGCAAAGAAAGACTCCGCAGAATTTTGGAACCGTTTGCGTGAAGACGTAACCAACTACGCCAACAAAGGCGCAAAGTCTGTTGCCAAAGCAATCCGTGAACTGATCCGCCAGATTCAAGCTGGTGTGCTGGCCGTTGGTATGGTGTTCAACCCTGCATCGGGACTGAACAATGACTACAGCATCAACGTACCCAAGGCTTTCCGCACAACGATAGAAGTCAAGGCCCAAGTACCCGATGCTGCCAAAGCCAAGATGTCTACGCTTGCGCAAGGTGTGTACGAATCCATGGCTCCAGTGGCAGCAAAGACAGGCAAGGGGTTCATCATTGCCGATAAGCCCAACGGTATGCTGCACGTCTTCAATGCTGACGGCAGTGTCCTAGCCCAAGAGCCCGCCCTGTACGGTAAAGAAAAGGCCGATGTGTTGGGTAAGGTGTCTTCGTTAGAAGGAGGGGCAAAAGTTACCCCTGCGGGCACCTTCACCATGCAGTACGAAACAGACACCGATTACGCTGGCGGGCATAGGTTCAGCTTGGTGGAAACAAGTATGGGTGACGGAATAATTGCTATCCATGCCGCATGGTTTGGGGATGCCAAAGAAAACCGCGCTGAACGCTTAAAGTCAGCCTCCGCAGAGGACAACCGGATCAGCTACGGTTGCATCAATACGACCCACGATCTGTTTTTAAACAAACTTATGCCAAAAGCAGACGAGTTCAATGATGGCTTGGTCTTTGTGTTGCCGGATGCCAAAGAAAATACCGGGGAAATGTTCAAGCCAGAAACCAAGACGGTAGAACAGAAAGCACCTACAGAAAAAGCCAAGGGCGAAGCTGTGCGGGACGTGGCCAAAAAGGAAGAAAAAGAAATTCCGACTGAACGCCTGCAAAAACCTGCGGCAGATTTAAATGTAGCGGAGCGCACTACCTCTGCTGAAGCTGACCTGCAAGCCAAGGTCGCCGAAGGAGATGTGAAGGGTGCCCTGCAAGCTATCTTGAAAGCGCCCGAGGGTACGTACACGGAACTTGACCGTGCTGTGGCGCGGCGCATCTTGCTTTCCAACAAACTGCCAACCGTACAGATAGTGGCTCCGGGCGTTCTGGGCATGCAAGACGGCAAAATGGTTGGCGGACAGTACAACGCTGTGACAGATACTGTACAACTTACTGATGGCTATGTGGGTGTCCATACCTTGCTGCACGAATTGGTCCACGGGTTTGTCCACCGTGCGATTGCTATGCACGAAGGCGGCAAGATTAACAACGGTGGTATTCGCACTTTGCGGGAGTTGTTTGACTATGTAGCCAAGAACCACCCTGAACTTGCCAAAGAATATGGCATGCAGGACTTGAGCGAATTTGCTTCGGAAGTTATGTCCAACAAAAACTTCCAAAATGCGTTGAAAAAAATTCCGTATCGCCGTGTCAACGCGCTTACTGGGTTTGCACAAGCTGTGTTGCGAGCTTTGGGTCTGGCTACCACTGATAAACATTCTGCGCTGGCTGTTGCCATGATCTCGGTAGACAGCGTTATGGCAGAAGGCCGCAGTCTTCAAGAGTCAATGACCGGAACGCAGGTGGAAGGCGCACTGCCCGGCATTGCCAATGTTTTGGTCAAAGAGCTTGACCCTGCTGCACGGCAATCCATCAAAGACATTCAGAGTATGTTCCCGCCTGAAGAGCAGGAAGGTGTTGGTGGGGTGTTGGGTGCAGCGGTCAAAGGCATTAACACTGCGCGGGAAAAGACTGGCATCATCAACGCTTTCCGTCAGGCTGTAGCCGACAAGCATGCAACGGTGGAAGCCAAGGTATCACAACTGTTTTCTCAGGGTGTGCGGGATTACTTCGGTAACCTGAACCCTATGGTGCTGGTGCGCCAAGCTGAAGACAGCACGAAGATTGTGATGGACTTCTTCCGCACGGGTGGTATTCGGTTGTCCAAAGATGGGCTGATTGAAACGACAAAAAACTCTGCGTCTATGGCGTCAGCTTTGCAGAAGCTGGGTGAGTTTGCCAAGGCCAACGACATGACTGTCGAAGAGGCCAAGAACGAAGTGTCTACCGTATTGGAAGGCCACCGCCTGCACAGCATTTACAACGACCACAACAAACCGCTTGAAGCATCGGCGCTGCTGTTGGAACAGCAAGGCAAGATCAAAGAAGCTGACGCTGAACGCGCTAAGAAGATCGACATGCACATGAATTTGCAGCAGATCGCTCAGCTTGAAGCTATCTTCCAAAAGTCTGCTGGTATCAAAGGTATCTTGAGCGACCTGAACGCTACGAAGTCGCAAGTCATTGACCTGATGGTTGCTACAGGCCGCATCGAAAAAGAGAAGGGTCAATACTGGAAAGATAACGAAGCGTATGTTCCGTTCAACCGTATCTTTGAAGATACTGGCCCCGCCAAAATATTCCGTGGCAAAGGCTTGGGCGTGCTGACCAACATCCCCGGCATGAAGGGTTCCCTTGGCCGTCCGATCAAGAACGTGATTGACAGTTATGCAAACCGCTTGAGTGGCATGGTGGAAGACACCATGAAGAACCATGCTGCGGTCAAAGTGCTGGAGACCATGGAGATGGCAGGCTTTGCCAACGAAGTGGCAACCAAGGATTCAGCAAAGAACAAAGGGTTGGTGGTAAGCCTGTACCGTGACGGTAAGCCCGTGTTCTTTGAAGTGCAGAACGAATACGACATGCTGGCCTTCCAGCAAGCGCCTGAAGTCATCAACGGCTTGACTACAGCCTTGGGCGCTACGTCCCGCTTCTTGCGCTTGTCGATCACTGCAATGCCGCCTTTCGCCATCAAGCAGGTGGTGGAAGACGCGCAGCGTGCAGCGTTCTACTCGGGAGTTAAGCGGCCTTTGGTTGTGGCAATGAAGACTCTGTACAACATGCCACGTGTATTCTTTGGCGAACTAACTGGCCGCAAATCGCCCATGGTCCGCCGCATGGAAGCACTGGGTATCATCGGTGACTACGACTTCAACATTTTTGAACCCGTCAATGAAATTGAAAAGGAACTTGGGCTGACCAAACGCGGGGCAGGTGAGAAGTTATTCCACCGCCTTGAGCAGTTTACCAAAGCATCCGATCTGGCTGCACGTTTGGCTGTGTACGAAGAGACCATGCGGGATACCAACGGAGATGAACTGCTGGCTCAAACCCGCGCACGTGAACTGATTAACTTCAGCCGCCGTGGATCAAGCTCGGCAATGCGCACTGCTGCGCGGGTCATTCCATTCTTTAATGCCTACGCGCAGGGCATGGATGTGCTGTATAGATCAGCTACGGGACTGGATGCATCTTCTGCAATGAACCGCAACGCTGCCCGCAAGATGTTCCTAAGTCGTGTGGCCATGATGACTGCACTGGGCTTTGTGTACGCACTGTCGATGAGCGATGATGAGGGCTACAAAAACGCAACGGATGACGTGCGGGATAACAATTGGCTGCTGCCAAACGGCTACAAGATTTCTTTGCCAAAAGAACTTGGGTTCATGTTCAAGTCTATCCCCGAACGGATTGTTGGCTACTACTTGCGCCATGGCACGGACGAAGAGCAGACTATTATGGAGGCGCTGGGCAGTACGTTTAAGGGTGCTCTGTCTGCGTATGGTTCGCCAAACGTAACGCCATCGTTAATCAAGCCGATACTGGAGAACATGACCAACTACTCATTCTTCTTGCAACGGGAGTTGGAATCTGCGTCTATGCAAAGACTGGAGCCGGGCCAGCGGTCCACGTCCAGCACATCGGAGTTGGCCAAAGCTGTGGGGGAAAACATCAACGTTTCCCCGATCAAGATCGACAACTTCTTGCGCGGCACATTTGGTATGGCTGGGGCAACTACCCTGCTGGCTACCGACGCTGTGCTGAATCCAACACGGCCCGATCGGCCTATGTACCAGATGCCATTCGGTAGCTTGTTTCTGTACGACACCATTGGTGGCCGCGCTAAAAACGAGTTTTACCAACTGCAAGAAAAAGTTGGCCAAGCGGATGACACGTTTAAACACTTGCAAAAGACAGACCCTGAAAAGGCTGGAAAGTTCTTGGAAGCAAACGCCGCGCTCATCAGCGCTGCACCGATGATTAACAACTCGCTGGAGACCCTGAGTAATCTGCGTCGGATGCGGGCTTTGTATGAGCAAGGGACCGAGGAGATGTTGGGTATGGATGGCGCAGAGCGCCGTGCAGCAATTGACGAACTGCGCATTGCAGAAAACGAATCCTTGCGGTATGTCCGTGAACTTCGCAAGAGTTTGGCGGACGAAAAATAAAAAACCCCCGGGGTTAGCCGGGGGTAAAAGGAGAACCATGGAAGCGGGGGATACCCGCACATGAATCCTATCATGCCGTTCGCCAAATCCGTACACCCCACATGCCATTTTCTATGCGGGCCATAGCGCGGATGGTGAACTCCCTGCGCCGTGCATGAATCATAAACTGCATTAAAAATGTTTGGGGTTTGATGCAGGGCACGAAGAAGGAGGAGCCCACGTAGAACTTGCCCCAATCCACCTGCACCTGTATCCCTTCAATCTCAAGCGGCTTCTCGCTCACTGTCGTCCTTCATGGCCATGATGGCTTCAGCATCAAACACACGGCTGATCGTGTCGTCTATCAAAAGCGCATTTACGGGGGGTGCTGACATCATCGTACCCTTTGCCATACGCTTCTTTACAGAATCTACATGGACACCAGAGTTACGCAAGTTGGACACTGTTTCATGGTAGCTGACTTGGTTCTTGGAACACCACTCTTTGAACTTCTTCTGGCCGATGAACAACCGCTTGGTATCTAATTCATACCGGATCAGCAACTCACCCCTTGGCTCACGGATTGGTGCGGTAGGCAGGCCGTTTTCGTTAGGCGCATCACGCACGATCAAGATGTTGTTGATGTTGGCCATGATGAACGAACCCAATGAAGTGCTGCCGTCAACAGGGGTAGCTTTCACATCACCACGGTTTACTTTCAGCAATGTCACAAGCCAGTTGAAAATGCGCTTCACGTCAATGTCGATCAAGCCCAACTGCTGTGCAATCAAACCACCTGTGATACCCAGTGCGCCTGTGGCAGACCAGAAGCGTTCACGCTGGCCAAGACCTGCGGCGGTATCCAAACGAAGCTGCACATCACGCAGCAAGTCCAGTACGTCAGTCAGGTTGTTGACCACGTACTTCATAAAGATTTCACCTGCAAGGCCAAAATTGTCAGTCATCTTGCCAAACAGTGCGTCTGTGAATTCCTTGGAATGGGACTCGTCACGGTGGACCCGCAACTCAATGATCCGCATCATCTCTGCTTCAGGAAATTCCTTCAAGGAAAACAGCTTGTCATACAGGCTGCTGTTGGATGATGTGATTGCCAACAAGCGCCACGTAGTATGGTTGATACGCTCTGCGTTGGACTGTGACTCCATACGGTTCTTGCCGCGCCCTTGGGTAATTGCGTAGGCCAACTGTGATACCACGGTATCGCTCATGTTGGTGATTTCATCAATCGTTGCTGGCAAGTTATTCAGCACCCCGAAGCGGTGAATCTTGGAGTTGTACGTATCATCGTTCTGCAAGAGCAGGTCGAAAGGGTGACCCCAGATACTGTTGATCGCCATCTGCACAGTTGACTTACCCGTGCCAGACCCAGAACTCATCAGGTTCACAATGCCACCGCGCACTTGGGTGAACGGCATCAACACGCTACCAAAGCCCAACATGAACGTAAACGCTTGCGCTTCCATGCCGCTGTTGTTGTAAAAATTCACCACCGATTTCCACTCGTCAAGGTCACCCTTCTTGGTGAGCAATGAGCAGGTATGCATGATGGCTGCTGACGGCGGGCTGTACTTCACACCTGTGGTTGTAACTTCACGGTCGCCAATGATGAACGACTTGTCGTCCGTCCAACCAAACTGGCTACGTACTTTTTCTGCTTGACTCATAATTTGTAACTCCTTTACCCAACGGGATACATAGAACATCAATTCGTCAACGGACTTGCCCAGTACCGCCATACCCTGCGCTGCAATAGCGTCACGGAAACGGTCCTTCGACAACACGCTGACCAGAGGCACGGAGAATTCGCGTACCCCATCTTGTGGCAAGTGCAACCGCATCCATAGCATTTCGCCTACTACCGGATCGTGCATACGCTTGACCACATAGAAGTCGTTTTCATAGATGAGCTTGTCATTGCCCTCTTCCTCAGTCTTGTTTGGATCGCCACGGCGGTAGACACCACCGAACTTGCCGCGAAAGAAAGGGAATGGAAACGTAGGGATGTTGTACACCCGTACATCTTTTGTGCCAGAGTCCAGCGTGGTGACAGTGTTGTCTTCCTCCGTGGCTTCAGCGATCTCTTTACCCAGTAAGATGGGCGAACCGAACTTACCTTTGTGCTTACAGTCTTTGCAGACACCGGACCTAAGAGAATCAAATACGGTACAAGTGTACGGCCCTTTTGTCTCGCTCGCTTTGCGCTCAGTTTCACTGTGGCTGTAACTGCCGTGTTGGTTCGACATGGCATGGATTGACTCGTCACGGTCCACACAATGCTGTGCAACTGAAAGCCCTGCTCGCCATAGGGGTTCGTACACCTGCAACTGATGTTCATAGATGTGGTTCAGTTGGCTACAACCCTCTGCCTTCAGTGCAATGATTTTGGCAAAGCGGTACGTATTATTTTGGCCCATCAGCGCTCTGCTGGTGGCATCGCTTCCTGCGTTCTTCAGGTGTTCTGGTACTTCAAAAGGTAATGCGTTGTCCGTCTGGCTCGGCTCGGGAGCGCCAAGGGCGGCAGCAAATTCAAATAAATCAATCTGGCCATCACCTGCTATGTACTGAACAGGTAAAGGATTTTCTGAGTTTTTAAAATTGGTGGTTTCCGGTACGCGCAGTATGCGGGCAGCGTCCGTGGTGCAGGATGGGTCGGCGAATAGGCTGCGTTCTACGCAAACATCTTTCAGGCGCTTCGCTACGGGTAACCATGTGTCTTTGTTGATACTCTCCGACAGTACCCAGTAGGCATGGATACCGTTGCCGGAGTTGATGCAGATTGGTTGTGGCAGTCCAAGGTCAGCGCAGAATTGCCCCAGTGCAGCCATCGCCAGATCACGCGTAGCGTAGTCCTTTGTGGGGCCACAGTCCAAGTCCAACCAAAATGCTTTGGTCCGGTAGGCATTGGTAGCTAAGCGGCGTGGCGGGTCAATCTCTGGGTCAAACGTAAACATCGAGAAATACGCATCAGCTTTGGCCGTATGTATGTCCCCAATCTCTTGGATCAAAGAAGGGATGTCGTCAGTAAACCGTGTGCGAATCTTGCCTAACCTGATGCCGACCGCGCAGTACGTGCCAGAGTCGGCAAGCACTGCCCTCAAAAATTCGGTCATTGTCATGGCTGTTATTTTTCAAGAAATTAATTGCGCTCGATGTAAGCAAAGATAGTGGCCGCAGTATCGGCACGGGGGGAATACTCCCCTGCAAACCATGCGTAAACAGTGACGGCACTGACCCCTGCAATCTCCGCTACCTTCTTCACAGAGATGTTTTTCTTGATGCACATTCGTCCAATCTTTACCCCCACAAGCCTACCGTTTGCAGCCTTGTTCCGTTGAACCGTTGATAACGTATAGCCGATCATGTTTTCTTTCTTGTAGTTATAGGTGGGGGTACTCGCTGCACTGCTCGTGGATGAACCCACAATGGTGGCAGCATTCGCTTTCCCCCCGATTCAAATCAGGACTCGTCGTCAGCCCATGCGTCCAACACGGCGGCTACATCCTTAGTCTCAGTCTTCTTCACTGCGCGTTTGACTGGCTCGTCCGCTGCCTCCACTGCCGCCTTGGGTGCAGCAGGTTCAGCAGGTTCAGCAAACGGGGATGCCTTGGCAATCGGGGCATCACCGTCAATCTGATTCACTGTCAGGGTAACAGCGTTCAGCGCATCAGCCGATTCGCTTTGGCTTTTGCTCTCTGCCGTTTCATCAACAGCCAATGGGCGCACAGCGCGGAAAGTCAGCTTGGGTGTGGCGCTTGCTGTATCAAAACGCATCTCTGTCACAACTGTGCCTACAGGCAAACCATGGCCACCAAGGAACTTGGCGTACTGCTGCAACGGCATCTTGCCGTTATCGCCTTTGCCGAAGATCGACTGGCCGGGCAAAGCCAACTGATACACATCGCCGCCGATGTTGTTTTCCAGTACCACTGCCACACGCTGGTTGAAGCGGCATGCACGGCTATCGCCTTGGCCAGAACCTTTGATGTTCTGCTGGCAGTTCTGGCAATTGGTACTCTGCGGGCTCTTCACACCTTTGTCGGGTGCAACGCCATCAGTAGACTGGCAGGTAGGGGCAGTGTTCTGTCCTTCGACATACGTACCAGCGTAGAAGCTACGGGAAATTTTCTCGGCAGCGCGGACAATAACCACGTTCATGGCGCGGTCGTCGTTCTGGGCAACTTCCTTGCCACCAACAATCATGCGGAATACACCGCCACGAATTGAGATACGTTTACCGTTACCGCCGCTACCCATCAGGGCTTTGGTTGTTGCGTCCAGTTCAAGGTTACGCAAGTGGGCTGGAAGGGTGTTGCCACCTTGGGAAAAGAGTGCGATGTCAGACATTGGATTGGTCCTTGGATGCGAAGTTTTTGATGAGGGTTAAGTCAAGGTTGAAAAATTTGGCAAGTTCACTACCGAAGAAACGATAGTTCTTGCCAACGCGGATAAATGGAATACGTTTGGTCGGGTCTTCCTCCCGAATCAAACCGTGGATAGTTGACGGGGCGACCTGCAATAGCTTCGCCACTTGCGCCAACGTGAGGGCAGTTTCCAATTTAGCTTCTCCTTACGGTTACAGTGTATTTGTTATCGACGTTCAAGCCGGGCGGCATGAGGTCGGGGTTTTCCCGAAGGAAGTTCTTCATATTCAACTGCGACACACGGCGCTCAACTAAGTCAAGGGCGTCATTGTCGCGGATGAATTTGTGCATTGCGGCCCAGTCACCTGTCCAGTAGCGTGTTTGCACTGAACGAATTGCTGTACCGTGTGCTGTGCGGATACTTTCCGCACCTGTTGCCTTGCAGGTTTCAAGCAAGTTCTGTTCGACCAACTCCATCTTTTCTTTGATGGCACTGTCGTCTGCTTCATACTGCGCCTTGAGCGCGGCACGGGCGTCACGCATTTTTATGTATGCTTTGACAAGTCTATCTGCTGTTATTTCCATGATTGTTCCTTTGCGTTTTTGATTAATAATACACCCAATCTTTACTTTGTCAAGTACCTCCTTAACTTATTTTATTGTCGAGCTCGAAAGCATCTCTGTACAACTCCATTAAGCTCGTTTGCGCTGTCTCTTTATTGTCCAAGGTCTTGTACAACTTGGCTTCTACTGGGCTTCCGTAGAGCTTAACCACCAGACATTTATTTTTCTGCCCCGCACGGTGGATACGGGCGTTCGCCTGTGCGTAGGTCTCGTAAGATGTGATTGGCCCCCACCATACGACTGTGTTGGCCGCGTGCAAGGTGACACCGTGTGATGCAGCTTGGGGCTGGATGACAAGCACCTGCGGGTCTGCGTCTTCTTGGAACCTACGAAAGATTTCTGTGCGTCTACCTGCGGGTACGCCCCCGTGGATCACCTCTACCGTATACCCATCACGGCGCAGTTCTTCGTACAGGATTTCAATGGCATGGCGATACGGTACAAACACCAGCACCTTGTGGCTGGACTCGTCAATCACTTCTTTCAACACCGCCGTCCGGCTGCTGGAATCAAACGATACGATCTCGCCACTATTGGAATAGACTGCGCCACAAGAAATTTGCAGCAGCTTGTTCAACTTGGCGGCAGCATTGACCGCTGTGACTTCTTCGCCTGCTGCCTGCATAGCCATGACCTTACGCATTTTCTCGTAGTACCGCACCTGCTGCGGCGTCATAGGCACCTCTCGTTCTGAGTACAGCAAGTCCGGCAGGTCCAAGCATTCTTCTTTGGTGAACCGAATGGCGGGCTGTAGCAACTGCCGCACTGTGTGCTCGGCTTCCTTTTTTGGAGCCCACTTGAACGCGGTAATCTTGTTCATAACCTGATCGCGGTACAACGTGAAGCTACGTGGTGCAGCCGATGGGTTGATAAGTTTGGCCAGACCATATGCATCAAGCGGCGACTGTGAAGCGGGTGTACCCGTCAACATCCACAGCCAGCTATCGGGGTTGCCAAGAACGATACGGTTCAGTGTCTTCCAGCGTGTAGTAGTGGCAGTCTTGTATGCGTTGGCTTCGTCAACTACGATCATGTCGAACTTGGCCTTGATGATGTCTTCTTCCACAATGCCTACGCCATCGAAGTTGATGATGACAAACTCAGCATCAGAGTTAATGATCTGCTGGCGTTTCTTTTTATCGCCATAGGCTACGCCCACCTTGCGGTGCATGGTCCCTTTGAAAATGTCGCTCTGCCACGCTGATTGCATGATAGACAGTGGGCAGATGATGAGCACCCGTTTGATGTGCTTGGCGTTCATCAGGTAGTCGCATGCCCAAGCGACTGACAGCGTTTTGCCTGTGCCCGGTTCACTGAAGCAGAAGGCTTTGCGGTGCAGCGTGAGGAACGCTGACGTTTGTTTCTGGTGGGTGAACGGCTGATAGATGCCGGGCCAGTTGTACTTAGCAACGATGGGTGAGGGTACGTTCTTGATCCGCAGGTTTTTCAATACCTGCGCTTCCTCCAACCCCCAGTGAACCATCACCGTGCTGATCTCCCCTTCTTCCAACAACGCGCTCTTCGGTATGACGCTTAGCACCTTGTACGGGTTACGTAGTCTGAGCTTTAAGGCCTTGCCGTCAATGATTTCCATGTGTGTTCCAATGCAAAATAGACCGAAAGTGATGTTCACTTTCAATCGGTTAAGTGACCCCTTACGGGGGTCGGTCGGTCAGATCACTTAACGGAACGAAAAGCTCTGGCTGGTACGGTTACAGGGTTAAATTTCTAAAGCCCCCGGGCTACCACTCATACCTGACGCGGCCCGTATTATTCGGTTTACTTTTTCTTTGGCTTGTTTACCTTCACGGTGTGGTCGCTGTTTCTGCTGAAGGATCGGTTGGCGCTTGGGGCTTCGAGGCGTAGGTTACTTTTGGCCGTGCTCCCACCTTTAGATAGTGGGCGCTTGTGGTCAATATCCTTGCCAGTGCGGTCGATTCCCTCCCGGTCGTACAGGTCTCGTGCGTTCTCCCGCTTACGTCGTGCGGGTGCTTCGTTTCGGGCAAGTTGTTGGTCATATTCTTTTTTATATGGTCTGGGTTTGTTTACGTAGGGCATGTCATTTCCTTCCACAGTGGGCACAGGATGTTACCCAGCAGTAATTTTTACACAAACCGTTGGGTTTTGCATTCCAAATTCCAGAGCTATGTGCGCCTTCCAGCATGGCCACGGTTGGCATCCAATGGCTCCAGTACCTGTGCTGCTGATCTGTTTCATAAAGAGATGGCACAAACTTGTCTTCGGTCAGGAACAGCAAGCCGCCCTTGACTTTTTTGACGTGTGGAAATATCTTGAAGACTGCCAGCGCCATGAGTTCAAGCTGGCCAAGGTCAGCGTACTTGGATTTGCCAAGTTTGTAGTCAACCACACGGGCTTCGCCCTTCTCATGGTTCACGATCAGCAAGTCAGCAACCCCACGGAACCAGCAAGCGGGGTCAAAGAAGTCACAGGGTTCCAGCTTTTCGTTCAATGCAAGTTTTAATTCACAAAACTTCTCGCCGGGGATTTGTAGCAGGCTATCAAGGGCGGGTTGGATGAAACCGTACTTGGGGTCAATCGGTGTGCCGTCCCGCACGTAACGTTCAGCAACCTCATGTACGACCTTGCCGTACATCGCGGCTTCACCCTCTGGCTCCTTAGTATCCTTGGCCACCTTCAGGTGGTAGTACTTCTTGGGGCAAGTGGTAAAAGTCTTCAGGCTACTGAAGCTCCATGCAGGGATGGCGGGCATTAGATGCTTTCTATGATTAATTTCAAATCGTTTTCAAGGGGCTGTAACTCACGCAATAGCGCATCTGGCAATAAGCGTGGTAACTGGGCCAACCGTCTGTTATCCCGATCAAACCTATCAACTATCTGTTTTACGCGGGTCGAAGACAGCCCCAACTGTCTTCCAACCCTAGCGTAGTTCTTCTCATACATGTGCAAAATAGCGACCAATCGGCGGTACTCTTCCGCCCTGTTGGAAATTTCTTTAGCAGTCGCCATAGCTCAGCCCCATACCGCTTTCGCAGTTGACTGGTAAACCTTCTGCCCACGACGGAACCCAGCGCATACAGGATTCCACATAGGCCCGCGCTTCATCCGCTTCTTCTTGCCTTGCGACAATGCCGATAGCATCGTGAACCGTGAGGACCACTTTGTATCGCTTGGCAATCTTCAGCATTTGTTCGCCAATGATACACCGTGCGATGGCTTGCGTGAAGTTTTCCACGACCTTTCCACCATATATTTTGATCGCCCCTTTGCGGGTTGTATATACAAACTGCCGCTTGCCCTCATCGTCTACGATCTCACGTAGCCCGTTGTAGTAGATATGCAAACCGTTCGGCAAAAGAATGCCCTGCCCATCTATCGTCAGCAAGTTATTGCGGCACAAGTTCATTGTTTGCCCCCGCACCATGCACTTCAACGCCTCTTGTGATTCGCGCCAGAGCGCAGGAATTTTCGCATAAGTAGTTCGGTACGTATTAATAATGAGTCCCGCTTCCTCGCGTGGAATTTCAGTACCAAAAGTTTTGAGCTGCGCCTGAAATTTGTCCGCGCCCATGCCGTAGCCCGCGCCGAGGATCGTTGTCTTACCGACAAACCGTTCGGGGTGTTCCTTCGTATCTCTAACCTCTTCGACTGTCTTGCCATATATAGCAGCAGCCATGATTTTGTAAACATCTTCGCCCTTTGCAAATGCGGACACCAGATCGTCTTGCTCTGCTTCCCACGCCAGTGTGCGTGCTTCAATCTGTGATGAGTCCGAATCAATAAACACATAACCCTCTGGTGCGAGGATCGCCTTCTTCAACTTGCCCGCGTTGGGGCCACGGCTTGGCAGGTTCTGCAAGTTAACAGAATCCGAGCCGCCCCACCGCCCAGTGTGGGCCGCGTAATATTTCAACGGTACAGGGAACGTACCCCGCTTGCCGATGTCTATGAACCGCTGTGTGCGGGTCTCTTCCAGCGTTGACTTGGTTCCAATACGCGCCGCGCACAGGGCTTGCACCCGTACATCTTCATGCTCCAGCAAAGCTTTGAACCCCTCATCGCTCTTGGCCAAGGCCAGAGTTGGCTTGCCGTTGGTAGGGCTGATCTTCATGGGGGCTTGAATGTCCAAGCCTTTGAGCATGGCAGCGAACTGCGGGTTGCTCATCAACGTCTTGCGTACTTCTGCGCGAGTCTCTACGTCACCAAGCACCTGCTTGACGGCCAAGTCTGTACGACCAATAGCTTTCAGTGCATTGACCAAGTGCCCTTGCTTCTGTGCAGCAGTGTCCTCAAGGTGTAATGCAAGTGCATGGGTGTCCAAGCGCAACACTGGGTCAATAAACATTTGCAGAGTAATGTCTATCAGCTTCAGTTCGATCTTGGGAAACCCCGCCGCCATCATCTTGTGAAAGATGTCGTATGTAAGGTCCACATCGTTCTTGCAATACTCGCTGTACTTCACAATGTCATGGGTACTAAAGTCATATAAGCGCTTACCTTTGGCATCCAGCACTTCAGTACCCTTTACCCCTGCGTTGTACCTTTCGGCCATAGCTTTCAACGAACCGCCAGCTTCCACCCCGTGCAGGGCACGGCCCATCGACAAAGTATCCAGCCAGCCTTTGGGCTTGACCCCGTAGCGCCACGACAGGATCGCCCCATCGAACGCAGTGTTGTGACACAGCACAAGCGCATCATCCCACGGCAGGGAACGTAGCTTAGCAATCACACTGCCCTCATTGCAAACCCAAACAGGCGGCTCGTTGTCTATCTTGTACGCAAAGCCAATGGCTTCAAAGCGTTCGTCCCGCACGTACTGTTCGGTGCTCAGCTTGGTCAGACTGAAGTCGTTGTCGTAGTAGGTTTCAAAGTCAATCGTAATCAACTTAGTCATTGGACTTCACCCCCATCCGCGCTTCGATCAGATCATCAAGATGTGCCCGCAACTCTGGCCCTTTCATCGTGGTCCCTGCTAGTAACTCTAGCATGTTGGTGACCTCTGCAAGATTGTGTTCGTTGACCACCATGGCCACGCCCTGCGCTTTGTGGATACGGGCAAGCTCTGCATCTTGCAGTGTAGTAGTCTTGCCCTTGCCAGCCTTGCATTCGATAGCAAAGAACTTACCGTTCATGCAGCCCACGATGTCGGGGATACCTTGCCGCCCATAGCCATTGGCAGGGGGCATGAAGTAGTAGACACCCAATGCAGCCAGTATCTTGCGTACGGATGTTTTTACTTTTGCTTCAGATGTTTGTGCCATCCTGTACCTCCTTGAGTTTGGCGGCGTAGTGCTGTGCTTTGTTGGTGTCGTCTGTGCCCGGCTTCTTGCCTTGGCGCATACCGTATTTGATGACGTTGCCCTTGAGGTAGCCTACAAACTCTTCGTGTGTAAGCACGGCCTCCATCACAGCCCAAGGCTGCATGCCCATGTCTTTGTAGTGACTGCCACCAACTTGCACTTTGTCTGCGGTTGTTACGTATTCATAGGGGAACATTTCCATCTGTGCGGTGTTTGGTATCGGTTTATTCATTGCTTTCTTTCTTAAGTTACTTGGTTGGGTGAGGGGCATTGGGTGGGATTTCAGCACACATATACACTGCCGTGTACTTGCCTCGGTTTGGTTTCATCCATCTGTCTATATACACGCCCCATACTGCGGGCAGTGTGTTGTAAAGAGTGTCTGGGTTGCACTCAAAATAATCTGCCATTTCGTCTACCGTAAGGCCGTCTTCGGATGCCAGCAACAGGTTACGTATCGTTTGGTGTCTGGACTTCATCGTCTTCTTTCAAGAGTTGTTCCAGTTCTTCTTGCGTGATGAACGGAATTCCAAACATTTCTTTTTGTTTAGCACGGACACGTTGCTCCATTTCAATGCGCTCAAATTCATCGTCTTCAGTGTTCATTTTTGCTCCTTGTATGCCACGTTAAACAGTCTTTGAATCTCCGGCAGAAGCGATTGAAACATTGCGTTGCGGTCGATCTCTGCCTTTTTTAATTGAGGCACATACTCAGGGATTACCATTTCAAGGCCAAGGTGTTGTGCAAAATCGTTCAGTATGGTGGCCGCAAATTCGCGGGGTGATGCGTACCACTCATCAAGATAATCGCCGTCTTGCGTTTCAATAAACTCCAGCATCTTGGCTTGCAGCTCTTCATCAGTCATACGCCTTTACCTTTCTCAAATGAATTCTTGTATGCCTTGGGCAACACCCTGCGGGCTTCGATAACCAGCGCCTTGTCCTGCCCGTCCAGCAGTCGGTCAATGATTGAGTACAGCTTGGGCAGTAGTGTTTGTACGATTGCCGTGTCCGCTGCATAGCCTTGTATATCGTCATCTTCATCCATTGTTGTTCTCCCGTATATCGAGCATCATTTGACCGTCCGCGTAGTAGTAGCCAATGACTTCCCATTCCTTGCCAGCGCTGTAAATTCTGATCGGTTTGGACATGGCTTCCGCCACTTGGTGCACGGGTAAGTTCGGCGTACTGTCGCCGTCAAAAATTACAAAATCAATTGGTGTCAAAATTTTTCTCCTTTAGTTTGGCTTCAGTTATACATACAGCATCCATCGGAACTTCAGTTGCAATGTCTCGCCGCTCCTCATCCGTCAGCCCTACCCATTCGCGCTGTGCTGCGGACGGGGCGGTGTAAAAATGCTCTGCAAGCTCCCGGGCGTTGTGTTTGTTGACGCCTTCACGCACAAGGTTTGCCACGACCATCTCCATCCACGCCACAGGCTCCTGCACAGGGTCTGGCTGTGGTGGGTGTGTGTAAAGCGGCTTGTACGTCCAGCCCTCCATCAAATGGCCTTCTGGGTTTTCGTAGTGAATGTCGTCCTCTTCTCCGTATCCGGTGATTGTCATCCACGCCACAGGCTCTTGCTCTGTGCGCTGTGGTGGGTGGGTGTAGAGAGGAATTGAATAACGAGTTTCGTAATCAGGATAGTTGTGTCTATCGCTGGCAGTCGTAACCCGTTGACCGTCTTGACGCATCCACGCCACAGGCTCTTGCTCTGGCTGTGCCAAGGCCGCTTGCCAACCAGCCCATGCAAATTGGATTGGCGTATCAGGTGTATACGGCCCGTTATTGGGGATGTCATCACCAGCGTCCCACCATTTTTCAAAGCGTTTCAGTTCTTTAATCATGTGTTCTCCTTGCTCGAATGGCTTTCAAAACCCGATCACTCAGTGCTTTATCTGCGCCAAGTAATGCAAGACCCGCCGTATTTGCACACGCTTCACGTTCATCAGCAACAGCTTTATCAAGACCTTTTGTCAACAACTGCTGCATGGCATCTAAGGCTTTTTGCGCCGCCTCAGTCACCTCAACACCTTCATTAACTTCAATGCGTCTGTCGGCGGTGATGCGTAGCACCCAGTCTGAATTGAAATCTTGAAAAACAATGGAATTTGGATTTGTTTTATATAAATTCATGTGTTTCCCCTTGCTCGTATGGCGGCTCCGTATGCCGCAATTGCCATGTCGTAGGCGTGTGCGCTTATTTGACAGTGCTCATGTGGGTTTGACAGGGTTTGGCGCAGTGCATGACAGCCCTCACGTTCCCCAAGAATCATGATGTGGGCACGCTCCATCCATTTGTCACGCTCATCAGCACGCACCAACTCGGCAAAGGCTTCAAGGTCTTCGTGCCTTTCAAATGAATGGTAGCTACCATCAGCAGGGAATACTGCCCCAGCCTCCCGCGCCATCTCCATGATTGTCTTGTCAGGCTCATAGTCAAGCCCCAGTTCACGCGCATTTTCAGCTTTGATGTCCAAAACAATTTGACGCTTGCGCCATCCTGAATCTGTTTTGTCGGTGCTCATTTGCATTTCTCCTTTTTGTCAATCAATTAAATATCTGTGGGGTTTTCTGTAAACTTCACAAGCTGTGCATTTGTTGTCCACAAAGTCATGGTCTTTGGTATTTCCAAGGGGCCCACATAAATGAGCGCCAAACAATTGCGCAAGCCCCATCATGTAACGCCCATCGGGACCGCAAAACAGTTGTGGGGAACCTTTGGAAAAGTACGCCTCATTTAAAGGGTGCGGTTTGTTCATTTCTTACTCCTCATCTCGCGGCACGCTTGTTTAACTTCCAACGCCATGTCAGGTGAAAACTCTGCCATCGTGCAGTCCATTTTCCGTACCTCATTCATGCTCGGGTACATCCAAAAGCACAGCGCCATAAAACACATTAGTGCAATGATGATGCCGCAGGTAATTATTAACTCTTTTATTAAAGCAAACGTAGCGTCCATGTCAGTCTCCTAAGTTGTGAAAAATATCATCGGTCAATTCACGTACACGTGCCAACACCTCGGCCATGTCCGCTTTGTGTGTGAACTCCTTGGCGATGTGCATGCGGATGTTCACTAAGGCCACGTACATGTCGTGGCCCTTCACCGCATAGAGTAGCTTGCGCTCGTCCTGCGGGTAATTGAATTCAAGTACTGCTTTCATAGTTTCCGTTCCTTTGGTTGTAGCCAATACACTGGACCCACACGGTGCCCGATGGACTGAATGTTTGATTGGTTATCCACCAAGTTCAACAACGCAATGTCTTTGCGTATCCATTCCGGCAGTGCTTCATCTGTGTATACGGCTTCGTATTTATGCCATTCGTTATGGTAGACACCAACCTCCCACTTACCCTCTGGTGTTTTTACCACTCTGTAACTAAGTTCTTTTGATTTGTCCATTTACATGTGTACCGTCACCCCCGTAGGAGCTACGTTATAGTCATTGTTCATACACCAGAGCGTAGGTGCAGGCCACTCACCGCCCCAGTCACCGAAGACATCCCCGTCAGTCAATACGACAATACAGTCCGGCACGATGTGTTCATCGCGCAGATACGCCGTAACGCAACTCGGAGCCGTACCACCACCGCCCACAGGCTTGGTGCTTTGACTGATCGAGTCGATCGAATTTGATTGATATGTTTCGTGTGCAGCTACATTGTGCCCCCAATAAAGCAATTCCACAAATTCAGGACAAACAGTTTGGCAAATTCCCTGAACTTCAGAAAGAAAAGCTGCCAGTTCCTTGCCCCCGATGGAGCCAGAAGTATCGACAGCCAGCACTATGCGGAACAGCGAGTCGGTGTAAGACGTAGGCGTCATCATGTCTTGGCTCATCATGCGGCGATCCACACGGCGGTACGAAGAGTAGTCATCCCCCGGCTTGCAGTTGGTCACGAACTCCCGCAGGGCGGTACGCCAGTCAACCTTGGGCTTGAGCATTTCCAAGATGTCACGGTCCACGTTGGCCCCTGCCTTGCTTGCCAAGATGTTGCCTTGGCGCAGTGCTTGGTCGATGGTTTTGGATAGCTCATCCACTTCGGTTGCTGTCATCTGGTCAGCGCCATCCCAGTCGTGCTGGTCAAAACCTTTCGGGCGCTTGCCACTCTGGCCATCTTGCTTGAGCGAACGGAACACTTCGCCTGCGTCCATGCCACGGTACTTCTCATCAACGCACCCGCCGTCAGGCAGTTTGACGAATTGATCTTTCTTGTATCGGTCGTGGATCGGCAGGTTGATGACGTAATCACACGCCACGTTGGCCAACTCAGGATCATCGTTGTACAGCCCACGCCACGTGGACAAGTGCTTGAAGGCGCAGTGCATCTTCTCGTGCAATACCAAGCCCATCAGTTCGGCATCGGTCAGCCCTGCGATGAACTGCTCACCATACTCAGCGTTAACACCATCGGTGCGGGCAGTGATGCTTGGGTCGTTGACGACTTTGTTTTCGCCCATGACGATGATGCCCGCCAGCCACATGTACTCGCTGTCGCGGATCAGTGAAACGTGTGCGCGTTCTACGCGCTGTGCTTGTGACATTTTCATATAGTCCTCACGCAAACATGTATTGGTTGTCAGTAGCGAACGTGGTGAACTTGTCGTTCTCGAACACGAAGTGCTTGCTGGTCTTCTTGACGATCGTGGTGCAGAACAACGCTTGCACTTCCTTGTGCATACGCGCCATGTAAGTCATCCACGGGTCGAGCGTATCTTCGGTCACCCAGTTCAACGCTTGGTAGGTAAGCATCAGCTTGCCCGCTACCTGTGAGGGCAGGCGTGCGTTGTCAGGGTCGTTGATGATCTCTGCACGCTTGGGCAACGAGTCACCCATGGCAATCCATGACTGCATATCCAGCGCAGCAGGGGCACCGATCGTACCAATCAAAGCAACTTCCAACGCATTGGGCGTGTACATGTGGCGCTTGTTTACGATCTTAGATGCTTGCTCCAATGAACGGTGCGTAACGAACGCACTGCGCTGCGCCTTGGGGTGAAAGATGAACGGGTTGTCATCGGGGCGGTCGTACTCTTCGTAGGACTCCAACGCCTCTGGCCGCTCTTCGACCCACATGATGACCTCTGGTGCAATGCCATTCACCCGTGCAAAGTCACGTATCCAATCAACCGCAGTGGGCTTGCCCATACGCACAGTAGTCAGGCGGTTGCGGTGGTGCGCTTGCAGGGTATCCCCTACGTTCTCGCCGCCATGGTTAGTCGTGGCAAACACGATGCTGTCAAGGTGCAGGAACCGATTGCCAAGCCTACGCTCTACCAACAGGGGCAGGGATGCATCCTTCACGTTCTTGTGGGCCTTGCCCATCTCATCCAACATCAGGATCACAGGCACATCGCTGTGCAGTCCAAGCGATTCGTTCGGATAGAACTCGCTGGTCTTGGTCGCGTGGTCAACGGCGGGCACACGGAAGTCACCCTCGTGCATGACCGTCATGTCCATGTAAATCTCACGGTGGCCGGGGAACCGCTTGCCAAGCGCATGGATAAGCGAAGACTTACCAGACCCGATGTGGCCCTCGACGATGGTTGTAACTTCTGTGCCGATGGCGGCAATCAGATCAACGGTTTCGTTGTAGTTCAAAGATGTTTGCATAGTTTGCTTTCGGTTATTGTTTGGTTGCGTTCATGCTGTCGATGGTGTTAGCTACCTTTTGCTGTATGTCGGCATCGGTCAAGCCTTTTACACGTGAAGCAACTACTAAGGTCATGGCCAGCGTAGCTAGACCTTCCCCTATGGATAGTTCGCTTTTGTTTAGCACCGCAATGATTTCCGCAGCGGTACGTTTCATTTTTTGGTCGAGGTCCATTTATATCTCCAGTTTAAATTTTTCCGACAAGTCATCCATCTTGACGATGAGCGACTGACGAAGTTCGGGTGACTGACGCAGGGATTTAATGTCCACGTCTTCCAATGACAACTGCAAGGCGCGGCGTGCCGCTTCCAAGTCAGGGTCATCCAGCACGTTCAATGATTCCAACGTATCGCACAGGCCAAGGGCATTCTCCAGCATGGATGCGTACAGCTTCTGCGTGGTGCCGTCCTCACGTGGTGCCATCTTGTCTTTGATGTGCTTGACCTCTTCGTACAGGCGGTTCCACGGTTCCTGCATGGCCTCTTGGATGCGGGTCTTTGTGGCTTGCTCGAACTTGTCCTTCAACTGCTGTATGGCTTGGGCAGGTATGTCTACACGGAAGTCGCCCGCCTCTGGCACAGGCGTAAAGTTGTAGCGCAGTGCAAACTTGTGCGTGATCTCGCCTACCGTGGGGTACTCGACCGCATCAAACAGCTTGCCCAGCTTGAATGCCTGCGCAGAAATCTTCACTGCATAGTTGGCCACGAACTGATCGACCAAGCGATTGAATTCCTTCTCGTTCTCGGACAGTTCATGTGATACATCAAAGAACGCTTTGGTAGGTACAAGCCTTGTGCCGCCATCATTCCATGGCAATGTGACTGAGTACAACCATGCACGCACCTTGCCAGCGTGAGAGTTGATTGCTTCAAGGTCAGCGTCACCTACGAACAGCGACTTGTACACCGATGCCGCGCCCTTGTTGCGTGTGTTCTTTGCGGTGTTGACTTCTTCAGCCGTGACCTTGTCTTGCTTGCGCCCTGTGTACACAGAGATATTCATGTCAAGAAGCATGGCAGATGATGAGAGTGATTTATGTTTCATAACAGTTCCGTTAAAGATATTTCCTACCAGTAGGAAAGAATTAAAAAGATGAAGGGGTGCATTCCGATTTGGAAAGCGGCTTAGCCAACTTCCAATTCGGGCCGAGGATGCGCACAGCTTTGACCCATGCACGCATGTTGTGACGTTGGGTATGGGCCGGAGCCCAGCCCACACTGAATAGCTCTCGCGCTTTGATAAGCATTCTGATGTTCATAGTTCCTTCTTAATACAAGCGCAGGATTTCTGCTTGGTCTGTGTCGGGGTTGTGCATCACTGACGCACTGCCTGTACCCCATGCGTGGATAGCCTGTGACGACAGTGACTTGACCAGCTCTTGGCGGCTTATGCCCTCTTGTTGTGGCACAGTTACCACGTCACCGACTTGCATGTCTTTGATGAACGGCGTTGTCACCTTGGACAATTCCCCACGCACACGGCGGGGTTGCCCATCTTGATTGACCCTGCGGGTCTTGACTTTCGGTGGGGGTGCAAGCACCAGATCGCCGAAGTTATGTTGTGTACCGTCAGGCATGACGATGATGTACTTGGCCCCGATCGCAGTCAATGTGCGCAAGGTTTTTTGCAGTGTTAGATTGATAATGTCCATGATGTTTCCGTGGTTAAAAAGTTAGTTAAGTTCCGACTTAACAAGGTTAAGTATACATGATAAAGGTCGTTGTGTCAAACGCAGTTGTAGTATTTACCCTCCCCGCCAGTAAAAGAGATCGAGTGCTACCACGATCAGGGCCAAGAGAAATACGATACGTTCGATACGTTGCCATGCGGTCAGTTTCATTTGCTTTCTCCTGTGTCTACGTTGGCGTTGATGTCAATGAAGTCCCCGTCCTCATGGCACGAGGTGTCTACGTCAGTGATGGCGTAGCGGTTGCCGTCTACCCACAGGTAGACATCGCAGTAGTCGGGCACAGTC
>Ga0209084_1000403_pt1 | contig 40337 bp, 60 predicted proteins | sample C_130820_MF_Meta_FD_187309 | JGI IMG/M metagenome (GOLD analysis project Ga0209084, IMG submission 187309) | Freshwater microbial communities from Lake Croche, Canada to study carbon cycling - C_130820_MF_MetaG (SPAdes) (version 2) | ecosystem: Environmental > Aquatic > Freshwater > Lake... | reverse complement strand
AAAGAAGTATCAGGAAAGTATTCATCTGGCCGAAGACTACCTTCGAAGCAGGGGTATCACAATGGAAGTGGCACGGTTGGCACGATTAGGCGTAGTCGCGGAGCCTGAGCCAGGACATGAACAGTATACTGGACGACTCAGTATACCGTACATTACAAAGACTGGTGTTGTTGACTTGCGTTTCCGTTCTCTTAACCCTGCTGTTGAACCAAAGTATATGGGCATGGTTGGTAGTGATACTCGTATGTATAATGTACTTGACATTGAACGTGCTGGTGATTGGATTGGGATATGCGAGGGAGAGTTAGATACCCTTACTATGTCCCGCTTGATTGGTGTTCCATGTGTTGGAGTTCCTGGTGCTAACAGTTGGAAGAAACATTATACAAGATTACTTGCAGACTTTGAAAGAGTCTTTGTCTTTGCTGATGGTGATGCCCCAGGGCGTGAGTTCGCAAACAGTTTGGCAAGAGAACTTCCAGTAACAACTGTCTCCTTCGGAGATGGAGAAGATGTTAACTCAGCCTATACTAAATATGGTGCACAGTTCATCAAAGAAAAGATGGGACTAACTAATGAAGAATAAGATACACCCTTGCCCACAATGTGGTCAGACATTTGAAGATGTATTCGAAGCAGTTGACCACTTGTTAGAAGATGATGAAGAGTTTGACCCAGCATTAATCTTACCTAATGGTTATCGTTTAATGGTAGGGTCATTACTTAAATGTATGTATAAACATTCTAATGAACCTGAATTAATTGAGAAGATAACACAGGATACATTCATGACTCTATTCATGGCAGAGACAGAACCTGATGTGATAGTTGATGTGATTGAAGATATGATTGTTGGCACTAGTATGGCAGGGATTGATGACGAACTCAAACACTTACTTGAAGATGGAGAATGAGGAGATATGGCAGATTATCCAATACGTATCAGGACTGGGATTGAAGATAGAGTCGTATCAGAAGGTAGACGGTCAGCTAAAGATAACCTTAGCGATACCTCTATTGTACGCGAAGTCCATATAGAAGTGCACTTGAGCAACACAATCAAAGAACTCTCTGACTTGTTGTTGAGTAAGCATAAAGACTATGGTCCTAAGAATATATCGCAAGCACCTGGCGGTGCAATCAATGGCTTGCGCGTACGAATGCATGATAAGTTAGCACGAATCAATAACCTGATTGACAGTGGTGCAAACCCTGAGCACGAATCCTTAGAAGATTCATTCAAGGATATGGCTAACTATGCAATCATTGGGTTGCTAGTTCTACGAAAGCAATGGGACAATGACTAATAAATCTTCATTCGATTTAGATTTTGGATACGGGCGCAAGGGTGAGCAGTTAGTAGATGAGTTGCTTACTGGTGGACGCACAGTAGAAGTCAAGCGTGACCGCAAGTGGGCCAAGACAAACAATCTATACATTGAAACTGAATGTTACTTCAAGAAGATTGAGGATTGGGCACCATCAGGATTAGGTGTAACTGAGGCAGCATACTGGGCATTTGTGTTAGAAGAAAGTACGTTGATTGTACCGACAGATGCGTTACGCTATGCGGTGAAAGAGTTTGGCCGTGATATTACGTGTAACATCCCACCAAACATTAGTAAGGGATACCTAATTACTGTAGATGATTTAATGTCCGCGACAAGACTATATAAGAAAGCAATGGCAGATGAACTGGCAACGCATTGAACCTTGGGATTATATTGTAATAGCAGTAGCATCAGAGTACCATCGCAAGTATAGCATGGTAGAGTATGATGATATCAAGCAGTCATTGTATGAATGGTTTGCTGAGCACCCTAATAAGTTAGATGATTGGGAAGCAATAGGCAAGCGAGATGCAAAGAACTTATTGTATCGTTCATTGCGCAATCAAGCGTTGGATTATTGTCAGCGTTGGAAAGCCAAGTCACTAGGCTATGAGGTATCTGATTTATTTTACTATGCACCTGAGGTTGTTGAAGCAATCTTGCCTGCTGTGTTACGACAAGACATAACTATCACACCGCAATTGAATATGGGTGGTGGAGGTGGCACATCAGCACCATCTGAAGGCGGTAACCTAATGGCAATGATGATTGAAGTTGACTGGGGTTATTGGAAGTTAGCTAAAGATGACAGGCGTATAATCTTTCTACGCTATGCTGAGTCAATGGATTATAAAGAGATTGCAAACATACTGCAATTAGGTACTGAAGATGCTGCTCGTATGCGTACCAAGCGTGCGCTCAATCGTATGATTGGGAAGATGGGTGGGTATAAACCATTCAGAGATGAGGACTCAACCTCTGTCGACAAAGAGAGTACATCGACAGAGGGAGCCACTCTTTCAGAGGAAGTTACCGACTAGAAGTATCATCGCTAGGAAGAACAGGGATAGATAAATTCCTGTTCCTCCTAGCAATGCTATAATTAAAAAGACAACCGAGAACTTAGTTGCTTTATATCTACTCATCAAGGAAATCCTCAATGTCTTCTAGGTCTAACTCTGCTGGGTCAACATACAAGTCTTCACTATGTATGTCATAGAACTCTTCAATCTCTTTCATGCTAGCAAATTGAAGTTCATCATTGGTTGGTTCACAGGCGGAGCAACCGCCATTATTACATAGGCAATCCATCTTAACCTCCTGTTGAATAGAAGCCAACACCATTGAACTTAACTGGTGGCGCACTGTATAGTCTGGACATTGGTTCATTGCATGTGTCACAGTAAGGGACAATCTCATCCTCTGTCATGCCTCTAGTAACAGTGATGACTGATGAGTCAGCATCACATTTGTATTCATAACTAGCCATTGTTATCTCTTTCTCTATTATCACGCTGAATAATATCATCGATAAGATTACCTTGCATGTTTAATGCATATGGGATAGGTATATCCCATGGGTCAACCCAAGTGTTTACTGATTCCATTGCATCTTGATTAAAGTTTCTTTCTCTTACTATCTCATGTAAGAACTCACTCATAACTTTCCTCCGTGTCTATAGGTGTTGGTGCTGTTGCTAGTGTACCACACTCAGCACATTCCATGTCAAGGAAATACATACCAATCTCACCATCATCATCGAACATAGTCTTGAGGTTCCATATCTCACAGCCACAAGGACATACGATAGTAGGTTCACCGCGTATGTCCATAGCCTGCGTATAGTCAGGCTTCATCTCAGTCACATGCTTAGCCAACTTTAACACCTCTATGTGCTTCGTGTCGAGAATAAATAATGTTGTTGCTTGGTGCTGCATCAGAGCATGCCTGTCCTGACACATGGAACATGTGCTGCTTAGCTGGTCTGTTGCCCTTTGCTGGTACTGGTACGATTAGTGACTCACCTTTGATTGGTCTATCACATGCCATACATAGTACCTTGTACTCGTCTGTCTCTCTCATTAGTAGTTACCTCTCTTTGTAAAGTATGACCATGCTTTGCATGGCGTACCGTATCTGTAGTATATATAATCCAACCCACGCTCTATCTGTCGTGGTGCTGGTGTAGCAGGGTCAAGCCCCAACAGTTGAGGGATACCGCCTGCGTGCTTCCCCATAACCTTGACGCTATTGTAAGCATCAGGCTTCCACGCTGACTCTTTCCCCCATAAACTGTTGAGGCAAGCCCACTGTTTATCTTGCCACTCGCTGAGTTTATCTCTAGCGTATGCCTTGCTATCTGACTTACTCCAAGTAACTTGCACGACTTTGTCTGTTGTGTTCGTGCTTTGTGTTGAGTTGTCTGATACAAAGAATACTGCTAATACAAGCAGCAAGAAACTTAGTGTCTTCATTGGCTAATCCTATCTCTAACTTTAGTGACAAGGGCTAATGCTTGTGCCCTGTCTAGTGTGTCAATAGGTTCGCCTGCTTCTAGTAGTCGCTCACCTGATAGCGTGCCACCCCATACTCCATAGTCTATGTTCTCAGGCTTCATGCCCTCGACCTTGCACGCTTCTGTAACTGGACAGTAAGAGCAGATAGTTACTGCTCGTATTGTATTGTGTAGTGTTTTAGAGAACCACAAGTCAGGGTTCACATCACCATTACATAGACCTTGCATTGTTAATCCTAACTCTCGAAGTATTCTTCGTACATTACATCAGGTTCACCGCAGGTATCCTCGCTCATAAGGTTACCGCAATCATCACATAGTTCGTCGTTGCCTAGTGCTATGTCATCATCAAGTGGTGGCTCGTAGCTCATGCTTGAACTCCTTTCCTACTTCGTAAGCAGCAGCAATAAAATCTACCTGCTCACTTAATGTTCTCATAAGTTCGTTCTGTTTGTCAAGTGATAGATGAGACATCATCTCCCTTGATAACTCTGCTTTCCATACAATGTTCATTGTCTATCCTCTCTCTTAATGTTAGTGAGTAGTTTATACACATACTCAGGTGATATTGTTACGCTTCGAACACTACTTCTGTGTAGCCGTCAAGTCGGTCATGTGTAGTGACCAGTCGCTTGCTACCAGTAAGGTGCTGGTATGTGCCGTTGCCTAGTGATACCCACATAGACTTAGGCTTGAAGCGTGCTTGTGTAGGTAGTGCCTTCACGATAGTGCCACGCTTAGGGTAGTCGCTTGATGAGTCGAACGCGTTGTACGAAATCTCGTCAGCGATAATGCGTAATTCCTCAGCAAGACCAAGGATTGTTTGGGTTGTAGTCATTTGTTTGTAGTGCCTCTCTTAGTAGTCGTATTGTAAATGGGCAAGGCTTCGTATGCTTTGCCAGTTTTTGTTGGGTGTATAGCACAGACAATCATCTATCATTATACCACAGTCATAGCATGACTGGCAAAGGTTGCAATAGTATGGGTTGTCTGTTACATCTGTTGCTGACTCGCAGAAGGGGCAGAGTTCTAAGTCTACCTCTACTGCGTAGTCCCACAGTTTGTCATCATAGTCCTTGGCTTGGGTCTTTGTTGGTATCGCGTAGGTACTACGCTTGTGGCTCTGATTACTCCACCAGATACCGTCGTTGTCCCATGAACCAGACGACTCATTGAGTAGATACATAGGGTGCTTGGCTGCTGGGTCACATGTTAGGATAGCAATCTTGCTACCCTTAGCCCAAGTCTCAGCCATTATCCATACATTATCATCATCAAGTGCAGACACGCCACCAATTCTAGGTAGTGTGTCCTCAGCGAAGACACGCGTATCACTACGCTTGTCAGACTTGCCGATACTTATGTCAAGCACACCGTTGTGTGCTAGGTAAGTACGCTCATCACCACCAACCACGAATGGGTGACAGTTCTGCTCGTTCTTAACACCATGTGTGGCGTATCGTGCGTGCCACATGGCGTAGCCTTCAGGGTATTGCTTGCGCAATTCCAAGAAGCGTGCAATAGATTTCTTGGCAGACATACTACGCTCAGAGATTATCTTATCGCCAGCGTGTATAGCAAATCCAAATCCGTGTGGATTACTACACGCACCAGCGTGTAAGTCTGCCTTATTAGGTGTGGAGTTTGGCTCGCACACAATTAGTAAGCACATTGTATCATCTCCCTATGCGTCTGCTTGTATCTTGTTGTGTATGTCTGTTGCCTCTATCTTGTCCAGCCTAGAGTATAGGTCGGGGTAGAGTCCATTGTTGGACGCTACATAGTCAGCGAACCAGTCCCAAGATAGCATGCCAAGTTTGACATCATCTAGTCGTAGTTCCCTAGTGTATTCTACCATAGCCTGTGCTAAATCTAGGGCACTTAGCACACCGCTTGTATTCATTGTGCCTCTAAAGAAGCGCAATTCTATTGTGTTAGTATTCTGTGTGTTCACCGCTGAATACCGTTCGCTACTAACCCTGCTTGGGTTACCTGTCTTGTGCTTGATTGAGAACACAGGTCTGTCGTACTCATCAAAGGTGTACACATCATTGAACCTAGCGAACCTAGTCTTACGACCAGCAAACTTCATCATCTGTGGTGCATTGTGGTACACTAGGGCTATGAACCTGTGAAGGTGTGCGCCACTACTGAAACCGCTACGGCTTAGGTGTATGTGTAAGCCACAGGTATCTGTATCCCATGACCTAGCACCATAGTCTGTGCGTAGTTTATCTATGGTATTCCATAGTAACTTACTGTTCTCTCTGTATTCTGTGTGAGTATGTGGGTGAGTTACAATCTCGAACCCACTACCGATACTACCATCATGCTTGAGGTATGCTACACCATCTAGGTTTGCGGAAGCAAACCGAGCAGCACCCTCTACCGCTTGAGTCTCTGTCTCTAACTCGAAGCCAAGATACATACCATGCTTGTTACTACCCTTGAAGATAGGGCTAGGCTTGCATGAGTAGTCGTGGATAGTACCGCTTGTACGGCTACCACGACAGCAACCATTTCTGCCCTCACCGTCGTTACAGTCGCAACGATTGTCATTAGGGTATGACTCGTCGCAATCCTCGCACCAGTAACACTCGTCCTCGTAGCAACGCTCACAGTATGGCGTATCCTGTACATAGGTACAGTCACCTGAGTACGACTCGTTGCACGAGTCGCAATAGTAACTGTAATTCTCGTAACAATACTCACACCATGACTCGTTTCTATCTACGGTACGACTAGAGTCATTATCCATGCCGTCCTCGCAACGCTGACAGTAACTAGCACAATCCTCACAGTAACTCATAACGCCAACGCTTATGCGCTGTTCGCTATCTCTGACGTCACTACAATCCTCACATACAAACACACAATCTGTGCAGTAAGCGTGCTCGTTCATGACTATCTCGTCACCGTCATCTATCGTACTAGAGCAAGTCGTACACTCTCTAGTGTTGTCATCATTTTCCATGTATCTCACCCCCTCTCGTCATCTTGTAGTTGTAGTATAGCATAGTGTTATGCCCTTGTCAATTCACGTGCGTTGTCAATAATCATGTCTGCAATCTTGGAGCGCAAGTCTTGTACCTCTACCAATAGGTGAGTGAAATCGTTGCGCTTATGGGTATCCTCTTGCACTCTAAGTGCCATGCGGATTACCTCGACCTCACGTTGTGTAAGGTTCAATAGTAGGTTATCGTGCGTCATAGTAGCCCTCGTATCGGCGTAGTCTACGTTCTAAGACGTACACCCTACGGAACGCTACCAATAGTACCATGTTCACCGATACTAAGGCTATTAGTAGCGCGAGCATGTCACCCATTGAAAGTACCATGTCTAACCTCTCTCACAGGGACACCATGCGCCTAGATTAAGTCTGCCACACTTAGGACAAGTCCAAAACCTGTCTTTGCGTGGGTCGCTTTCGCTAGTCACTAAGTACCCCTATCTTATCATGACTTGACGGTGTTGTCAAGTCGTGCCACGCTAGGTCGTGAACCTATGTAGCCTATCGCTAGGCGTGGCGTAATTCTTAGTCGTTCGCGTCTATGTGTACGCTTGGGAGCGTGGCGCGGAACTCGCGTTCGCGTTCTGCTAGTGCAAGTTCGCGCGCTAGGCGTTCTTGTTCTTGTTCGCTAAGGGTCGGTAGTACGCGCTCAACCTTAGGTCGGTTGGTCGTGACGGCGTGGCGTGTGCGTGTACGCTTAATGCGTACGGCTTTACCATGCTTAGTGTCGGTTAGTCGTGCCCCGATAGTGCCCAAGCGTCTATCAGACGCGTGAACCTTGCGTGGCGTGACTACGATACTACCTAAACCCCCGTAAGGGTTGTAGGTCATGTCGTGCCTCTCATGCTTAGGCTAGAGTATCTCTCTAGTCTAGTGTCCGTCTAGGACTTGCACCTAGTTTAGCCTATCGCTACGGACTTGTCAAGTTAGGTTTAGATAGTGTCCTGTTACCACAGGCGACCTGCTGCTACTAGTAACTAGTGGAGACTATCTAAACTCTATTGACTTGTCAAGTTAGGGACGCTCCCTATCGGGGTTCTAACTTGTTGAGAGTACTTTATCAGACTCTCGGACACTTGTCAAGTCCTGTAAGACTCTCGGCGTGTCGTGTTATCTGTTGAGAGGGACACTCTCTATCTGATGACAAGGAGAACAATACCCCATAAGACTAGGCGTGTCAAGTCGAAACCATGTGATGTCGGTCACACTCTAATTGTGATGTACGTCACACCCCTATTTTGGAAGTCGCGTAGTGTAACTCACTCTCTCTCGCTTGTCAATAGATAATAGTGTGATGTCTCTCACATAATAATTGGGGGGGATAATTGGACACATGGGGGATAGTCTGTCCAAGAATAAACTCTTTAATTATACTTAGACATTTAATACCCTATCTGTCTACCCATAATAGAGAGACAATACCTTGTCGATAAGTAGATAAGTCGATAAATTGACAAGTCGATAAGTCTATTTGAGCCCAGAGTGTTTTAACTTGGGGCCCCGTAACATATTATGTCTCCCGTAATAATTTTCTGTTATATGGGGCCCATATGCCCTGTGACCAGGGCTTTTATATATATCGCCCTATATAATAAAAATATATTTAAATCAGCTGTTCGGTTTTAGTACATTGAACAGGTTATCTATTATGTATATAAATACATAACAGAGTCGCTCCGCTTAAGGCTCCGCGACTTATATAATATATAATATAATATATATAATGGGATAGTTATATCCGTTTACTGACGGGTGTTTAATATGGGTTTATAAGGGGATATAACTGATGGGACGCAAGCCTGGTAAGGTAGATATCTCCAAGAAGGAAGCCCAAGAGCGGGTACTCCTGACCCTGGCCGAGGGTTCGACTATAACGGCCGCTATGAACGCTGTAGGCCGTAATGAGGTTACTTACCGCCAATGGACAATGAATGAACCTGAGTTTAAAGAACGGGCTGAGAAGGCCCGCCTAGAAGGTAAGGGCGTTAAGGCCGACCTGAAGGACATCAAGGACATATCATTTCCTGACTTCTCTGAGCAGTTCCTAGACACTAAGCTTTTTGAACACCACCTCGACTGGGTAGATTTGATTGACGGCAAAGAACCTAGATGGATTCACCCCTCTATGACCTACGAACCTGGGGCTGCCAACCGTGTACTGATTAACGTGCCACCTGAGCATGCCAAGTCTACGGTCATCACGACTAACTATGTCGTCTACAAAATTGTAACAAACCCTAATGCCCGAGTCATTGTAGTCTCTAAGACCCAGGGTATGGCACGCAAGTTCCTTGGTGCTATCAAGACAAGACTTTCACACCCAGCCTATACAAAACTACAGGTGGCCTTCGGCCCTAGTGGTGGTTATAAGGCAGATGCGACTCAATGGTCAGCTGATATGATTTACCTGGGAACAGGTCGAGACTCTGGAGAGAAAGACCCAACCGTTCAAGCCCTAGGCTTTGGGTCTCAGATTTACGGAGCACGTGCCGACCTGATTATCCTTGATGACGTAGTGATGGGTTCCAACGCCCATGAGTGGGAAAAGCAGATTGAATGGCTGCAGAAGGAAGTTATCACTCGTCTAGGTAGACACGGTAAGCTTTTGGTTGTAGGCACACGCGTATCACCAATTGACCTATATAAAATGATTCGTGACCCTGACCAGTGGACTGGCGGCAAGTCACCCTTTACTTACTTTTCCCAGCCCGCTGTGTTAGAGTTTGACGAGAAGCCAGACAACTGGAAAACTCTCTGGCCTAAGACAACACAGCAAGAGAATGAGATTGACGAGCCTGATGCCGATGGACTTTATCCGAAATGGGATGGACCCTCTCTCTTTACGAGACGCTCTGAAGTTGCGCCATCTGTCTGGGCTATGGTCTACCAACAAGAAGACGTCCAAGAAGATTCTATATTCTCGCCAACAGTCGTTGCAGGATGTGTTAACGGTATGCGAAAGCGCGGACCGCTTAAATCGGATACTCCAGGACACCCGCGACACATAGAGTCTACATACACTGTCATTGGTTTTGACCCTGCTGTATCTGGACGTTCAGCATTCGTGGCCGTTACTTACAACCGAGCCGATGGCAAGGTATATGTTTTAGATTGTGTCAACATGGTTGACCCTACTCCTCAAAAAGAAACAGCTCTTATTCATGAGTGGGTAGAGAAATACAAACCTCAAGAGTTCAGAGTCGAAATCAACGCACATCAGAAGTACTATGCTATGGATGATGACCTGCGGAACTTCTTGGCTTCGTACGGTTGCCAGTTAAATTCACACTTCACTGGCAAAAATAAGTGGGACGTATCTTTCGGTGTAGCTTCTATGGCTAGCCTATTTGGAAGCACCCGTGATGGTCGCTTCCAAGATAACAACATTATAGAGATGCCAAGTAATGAAGGTTCAGAAGGACTTAAGTCCCTGACTCAACAGTTGATTACTTGGAAACCAGATACAAAGAACCCAACAGACTGCGTGATGGCATTATGGTTTGCTGTCATTCGTGTTCGTGAACTGATGCAACAATCATCACGAGTTGGTCAGTACCAAAACAATAGATGGGCCACACGCTATCAGAAGTCACAGCGTGGCTCAGTACAATTAGATGAAGCCTTTGCCTCTCAATGGGCAGAGCAATACGGTTAGGATGACAATGGCATTATCAATGGAGCAAGTAGCAGCACGCGTTGCCTCGCTACGTCTGCGCAACCACGAACGTGATGCCCGCAACCTTGACGTCCTTGCAGTACGCAAGGGAAAGATTGCTGAAGTATACCCTGACTTCTTCCCACAGGGCGTAGATGCAAACGTAGTAGCAAACTTTATTGATATCGTCGCACGCGACTTGTCTGAAGTTATGGCTCCGCTACCTGCAGTAAACTGCTCCGCAGCAAATGCAGTCAACGACCGCGCTCGCAACTTTGCCGATAAGCGCACACGCATCGCATCAAACTATTTCCAACACTCTGACCTAGCAGTACACATGTACTCAGGTGCAGACTGGTACATCACATATGGTTTCGTCCCTTTCATTATTGAATTCGACGAAGAAGCAAAACTGCCACGTATCCGCGTAGAAAATCCTATTGGGGCTTACCCAGAGTTTGACCGCTACGGACGTTGTGTGGCATTTGCAAAACGGTACATGTTGACATTGGGCGAACTTGTTTCCCAGTTTCCTGAGTATGAGCGTCAGCTACTAGGGCCATCTGGCTTTAAGCAAGACCTCAATCATCAGATTGAAATGATTCGCTACTACGACAAAGACCAATCACTAATCTACATCCCATCAAAGGACAACCTTCTTCTATCTCATGCGGTAAATCCGCTAGGTAAGATGATGGTTGTAATCGCACGTAAGCCATCTATCGATGGCGAACTACGCGGACAGTTTGATGACGTACTAGGTATTCAATTGCTACGCAACCGCTTCGCGTTGCTTGCAATGGAGGCTGCTGAGAAATCAGTACAGGCTCCTATCGTTCTTCCACAAGATGTGCAGGAACTACAACTTGGTGGAGATGCTGTTATTCGTACAGCTAACCCTGCTGGTGTACGCCGTGTAGAACTTACTCTACCACAAGGTGCATTCACAGAACAGAATCTTCTTAACCAAGAACTTCGCGTTGGTGCTCGTTATCCTGAGGGACGTACAGGTAACATCAATGCATCTATTGTTACTGGCCAAGGCGTACAGGCTCTTATGGGAGCCTTTGATACACAGGTCAAGTCAGCACAAGCAATCTTTGCATCAGCATTACGCGATGTAATTCAGGTTTGTTTCGAAGTTGATGAGAAGATTTACCCAGAAGAGAAGACTATTCGTGGTGTAGATTCAGGCTCTCCTTACGAAATCACATACAAGCCATCAAAAGATATCAAGGCTGATTACTCAGCTGATGTTCGTTATGGTATGCTAGCTGGTCTTAACCCAGCACAGGGACTTATCTTCATGCTACAAGCACTAGGTGGTAAGTTAATCAGCCGTGACATGGCTATGAGAGAACTTCCATTCACTGTCAATGTAACTCAAGAACTTGAGAAAATTGAAATTGAGGATATGCGTTCAGCATTACTCGGTGGTATTACTGCAATGGCTCAGGCTATTCCAGCGATGGCAACACAGGGACAAGACCCGTCGGAGATGGTAAATAAAATTGCTGCGGTTATCAAGGCACGTCAAAAGGGCCAAGCTCTAGAAGACGCAATTGAAGCCACATTCACTCCGCAGCAACCAGTTCCTCCTACTGGGGCGCAATCTACGGTTGAGCAACCGTCCCCTGCTCCCGCTGCTGCTCCAGTAGGAGGCGCTTCCCCTGACCAAGGAGCACAGCCACCAACTCCAGGAGCTCCGTTTGGACCACAACGAGATATAACATCATTAATTTCATCGCTAAGCGGTAGTGGAAAAGCAAACTCAAGCGTAAGAACAGTAACTAGAGCATAGGTTAGTAGGGGACAATGACAACAATCATAGGTGTAGAAAGCACAGAAGGTTGTGTCATAGTAAGTGATTCCCGCGTAGTTGCAGATGGTAAGGTTTATAACCATCCTAATATGGTAAAGGCAATACAAAATGGGAATTATGTTATCGGTGGTGCTGGTGACTATCGTGCTTTGCAAGTGGTACTCCATGGGTGGACGCCTCCATTAGTAACAACAAAAGCAAAACAAAATCTTTATGAGTTTGTAATTAATAAAGTAGCGCCATCATTGAAGACAACCTTGACTGAGGCTGGCATTGAATTCACTAAGTCATCAGATGATGATAGCAGCAAGTTTGAACTAAGTCTTCTTGTTGGAATCAATGGAAAGATATTTGAGATTGATAGCGACTTTTCAGTTGCTATGAACAAAGATGGTTTGTATGGAATCGGCTCTGGCGGAGATTATGCACTTGGTGCATTATACGCAGGAGTCGGTGCGATAGAAGCAATGGAAGTTGCAGCAATTAATAATAATGGAACAGCAGCTCCATTTCATGTTTTTGAACAATACGTTAAGTAGGAGGAATCATGGCAGGAACACCAGGGAACAGCGGCGGTATGCGCCCAACTGCACCTCAAAATAATCCAGCAAATATTTCTGCTACAGGTGGCAATGGTCAGAGCGGAACACAAGCTCCAAAATATATGCCTGGACTAGGTTATGGTCAAGGTGGACAGAACATGGCTAACCAAACTGCAGCACCACTAGCTGGTGACCCTACTGCAGCAGTTGCTGCACAATCATCTGCTGGTGGAATGGCATCACTTCCTGCCATTACTGGACTTAATGAGCCAACACAGCGACCTGACCAAGTATTAACATATGGTTCAGACTCAGGACCAGGACCTGACTCATCAATATTAAATCTTCCTGCCATGGCTACGCCACAGGCTGAGAATCCAATTCAAATTGTACAGGCTCTATACATGCAAGACCCAACAAATCAGGATTTGCGTTTTGTCTTGGAAGGTCTTTCTAACCAGGGACGTATGTAAATATGGCATCATTACCTAAGGTAAAACTAGATGCTAATGGCTTGCCGATTATGGCTGGTGTCCAAGAGCGTATTACAACGCAAGACCAAGCTGACTATACTGACCTGCAAAAAAGCATGTCACTTATCACTGGTCCGCAAGGATATGAAGCACGCAGAATGTTTGCTCAGAACCCTGAAGCATCAGCTGGTCTAATCACTGGACTTGCCAAGCAAGGTACACTCGCATCTAATCCTATCCTAACAACTCTTGCACAAATTGACAAGATGACACAGGATAAGCGTAAGACTGATTCTGTAATTGCAAGCAACAAACTATCAACTGATAGATTCAATGCTACACCAATCGGTGCTCTATGGTCTGGCATCAAGGGATTGAGTAAGGGAGCAGCAGTTGTAGGTAATGCAATTGTTGAAACTCTATCAGCACCTGCACGTTCGCTTGTAAGCGAATGGAATAAGATTCAAGACCAGGGAAATGCATGGCAATGGGGTGGCGCTAAGCCAGGAGAAATTGCTAAAGAAACAATTCCTAAGATTGTAAAAGAATTACCTGGACAGATAACTGCTTTTCAAGTTCTTAAGCAACAAGTCCAAACTGGTAAGGTTGACCTTGGCACTGGGTTCTTTCCTAATGAAGAAACAGGCGCAGCAGCAGCTGCTCGTAAAGAGCAGATGAATCTTGCCAAAGTTGCGTTCAAGCAAAATGGACAGACATACTACCGTCCATATTCTATATTTGACCCAGCAGCATATGTATTAATTGGCGGACATCCTGAGTCAGGTTATGCACGCGTCATTGATGCCATAGGTGAAATTGGATTATCTGTAGCAACAGACCCATTCCTTGCATACTCGCAAGTTTCTAAAGCACGTGATGCTGCAAAGTTAGTATCTGAATCAACTACTGGAATCAAAGCAGCCAAGGCCGCAAAGGAATACAGTATCCTTGAGTCGCAACTAAAGACTCTAAAGGAAAAGACAGATGCATCTATTGCTGCTGTCCGTGGTGCTAAGACTGCCATTCAAAAGGATAAGTATACAGAGGCATACCTTAAAAATTTTCAGCGTCTAGCTAAAGTTCAAGATGAATTCAAGAACATGAGCATCGACTATCAGGGCATCTCAACATTTATTTCTGGCGAAAAAGGCTCACATATTATTGACGCCATTGCAAATGAGAACGACTGGTTAAAAATTCAGAAGATGGCTAAGGGAAAGTTTACAGCTGATGAAGCTGTTGCTCTTGCTAAAGCCAATACTCGTGAAGAAGTACTGCGTACCATAGCGCCATTCATTGCAGATGGAGAGCCACTACAGCGTGCGCTTGAGACTGGTACAAAGACTGGACGCTTCTTAAGAGAAGCATCACAGAGTGCAAAACAAAACTATCTTGGTAATGCATTTGCTGACTCACTAGATGTCGTTCTACCTAAGGGTGACCGCATTCGTGCAATGAATGCAGTACGTGGGGCAGCTGGTCGAGCATTAACTCGCATGCCATTGCAAGAAAAAATTCTTGCGGCAGCAAATGAGATTCATGCATTTGGTCGTAAGTATGGTGCACTTCTACCACAATCTGGTGGCACACTTATCCACCTTGACAACAAAGATGAACTACTTGCAGCGGTAAACAATGTCGGTCGTTATATGAAACTCGACAAGGCTACGCTAGATAACATTCTAACTGAGATTGCTACAGCACCCGATAAAGCAAAAGCTGGTATGACCGCAACATCAAAGTTATTCAATACAGTTTTTGAGAAGTATGCACCACAGTTTAGTGGCGAAGAGCTTGCAAGATGGAAAGAAGCAACTCGAGTATTCGAGACTGAACGTTTAAATATGTCCTCATACTGGGCGGAACAGCATGCCAAGGGTGCAGATATTACATTTGCTGTAATTGGTGGAGAAAAAGTAAATCTTCATAGTGCGCATTTAGACTCAGAATTACTAAACTCTTTTGTATTCGTACCTGATGCCAAGGCAATGATGGATTTTATTAATACTTCCAAAAAATTTGCTGGTATTAAGTTTGGAAAAGGACTTGTTAATGCAGAGAGTGCATTATCTGATATTAATAGCCTATGGAAAAAGTCAGTTCTTGTACGCCCTGCGTATATTAGCCGAAATATTATTGAAGAACAGATTCGTGTCTTCGGTACAGGTCATATCTCATTCCTAAATCACCCACTTTCAGCTATGGCTATGTGGATTGGTCGTCCTGGTGGTCCTAAATGGAAGCAGTTATTGAACCAACTTGACACAGTCAAGAATGATGTGTACGGAAAATCATTTAAGATGTCTTCATCAGAAGAAGAGTTTGCATCTGAGGCCCTTGCAGCCGAACTTGGTAATGACTATGTTGCTTTCATGTCTGATGCCATGTCAGGCATGGGTGGCGATGGCGAGATGAGCAAGTTAGTCAAGTCTCTTGGCTACACTAAAGAAGTATTTGGACACCCTAACTGGTGGTCAGGCTTCTCGAGCCAGGTTCGCATCCTGCATAACTCAGAGTTTGTACAGAAAGTTATTGCAACCAAGCCAGGTAAAGAACTTGATACAGTAAAGTACTTCCTAAAGGGTGAAGGTCGCAAGACTCTTGATAAGTTTGTTGCATCTAAGTCAGACGAGTTCAAGAACTGGGCAACAACTGAGAACGGTTTGATGGATTTCCTATTCAAGGGAATCAATGATAAGGGTGAGCAGGTATCTGTGCTTGCTCGTATTGAGGAAATGGCAGGCCGTGGGTCTGGTTCCAACCTTATCAAGGAGCTTTTACTCAAAGGTGAAGTTAAGATTGGCAATGAAGTAGTTAAGATTCCTACTGGCAAGATGATTGCAGAAGCCACGCTTAAAGCACAAAAAGAAGGACTTAAGGGTAAGTTTGTAAAGATTGACTTGCATAAAGAGTTTACTCGTGCATTAGAGAAGAACTTTGCTGATACTGGCAACTGGGATAACATCCTTATGACAGTACCAAAGACTGCAGTCGCAGCATCTGGTATATTAAAGCCAAGCATTGTCAATAAAGTATCACAAGGTTTTTTTGATTTTGCTGTTAGAGTTGAAAAAACAACCACTATGGGACCTGAATGGCGTCAGTCATACTGGGATGCAATCCATAATCTATCTGGTTCCCTCAACTCTAAGGCTCTAAAGGAACTTCGCGCATCTGCGCCTAAGTCATTATCATCACTACGCAATCCAGTTACTGGAAAGAATATCGGTAAAGAGCATAAAGCCTGGAAAGCATTAGATGCAGCCGATGGTAAAGGTCCATTAACATTAGACGAGGCACACCAGTTTGCTGCTAAATACGCTAATAAGTCAGTAGAGAATCTATTCTACGATGCTTCAAAGCGTAACTTGCTATGGCATCAACTGCGTTTGATAGCACCATTTGGTCAAGCATGGGAAGACACCATGAAGGCATGGGGTAAGATTGCACTTGATAACCCTGGAGAAATTTATAAGGTTGGGAAGATTGGTAATTGGCTATCGACACCTGAGTCATCAGCTCTATATGAGTTGACAGATGCTAATGATTACTATGACCCAAATCAGGGATTCTTCTTCGGAGACCCACAGACTGGAGAGCGTAAGTTCTTTGTTCCCCTTGCAAGCAGTGCATTGAACATACTTCAAGGTATAGTTCCAGGAGGTTCAGATGTTAGAGTATCTGGACCATACGCATTCTCTGCTGCACCACAGTCATTTAACTTCGCACTAGGTGCTGGAACATTCCTACCTGGTGCAGGATTTGGTTTACTCTGGTCAGTTGCCGCATTAGATGCTATGAATAAGAACCCTCTTAAGTTGCTTCCAACACAACTGGAAGAAGATATCTTTAAGATTGCGTTCCCGTACGGTACGCCTGATGTGCGTAATGCTGGTCTTCTAGAAGGACCACTACTATCATCTAACTGGGTGCGTGCACTTGGTGGAGTATTTGGTGTTGAGTCATCATTTGCTGCAGCCTTTGCCCCATCAATGGGATACCTTGCATCTAGTGGAGAGTACGACTTATTAAACCCAGCTGACCAGGCTCGCCTGACACAAGACGGTCATAATTTAGCACAGTACTTTACAATGTGGCGTGGTTTATTTGGCGCACTAACACCAATCCCATTTGCTCTACGACCTGAAGCACTAGCAAAGAACAGTAATGGTGACACAGTTCTAGCAACTGCACTATGGGCTAACTTTAAGAATATGGAAGTCAATGCTGGCGGAGATAAGAACAAGGCATATGTTGATTTCTTAGATACATATGGACCAGAACAAGTCTTTGCTATCATTAAGTCTACCACAGGTTATGAACCAACTAACCTTCCTACGTATAATATGATTAAGAATGACCCATCAGTTGTCCAGAAGTATGGAGATATCTACGGCTATCTCTATCCTAATGGAGAACTATCAAAGGTATTGTTCCAATATCAGAAGGAGCGTGGAGCCTTTGCTAAGATGTCTGCTAAGGAAGTAATGGACAAAGCAGTCAACGTCCTTTATGCGGCCTCTATGGACCGTCTAATGACCCGTTCCGTGGGTGAGGGTTGGTCATCATCACAGTACCAAGAAGCCAAGGATGCGCTAACTAAGTCATATAACCTATCAGGTCGTGTGCAACCACAGTTCGATACACAGTGGAAAGAGCGTTCATTTGCACAGATTCGTCTAGCATCTGAAGACCCTAAGCTTTCTGATTCAAGTGCATTGATTGCAGCACGTGCATATCTAGACTTACGTGACCAGGCAATTGCTGCTAGTGGTATGAAGAGTCTTGCTAACAAGGCATCTGAATCACAGCGTGCATGGTTATCTAATGAAGCACTACGACTAATGACTAAGTATCCAGACTTCCAGAAGCTTTTCTATGGAGTCTTCAAGAAAGAATTGGAAGGGTAATCAATGGCAGTATCAGGCCAACAGGGACAAGCAAGTAAGAGTGGTTCCAAGACAGGTGCAATCCCTTCTAATAAAAACAAGACTAAGGGAAAAACTGCAGCAGAAATTGCAAAGCAAGAAGCAGCTGCTGCAGGTCAAGTACCTGTAGGAAGTTCAACTGGTACTAGCATTAGTGGTATCCCATTAGGAACACAGGTAATGACTGGTCAGACAACTAGTCGCCCACCTCAGATTGTAGGACAGCTTCCAGTTACTGGTGTGCCAGTATACAATAAGGTTACTTACACAACAGATTCTCCATACACAGTTCCAGCTACAATGACTAATCAACAGAAAGCTAACCTTCTTGTTGCATTAGGTTCTATTCCGAATCTTTATGCTAATGGTCAAGCACCAACTGCTGACTGGGTAAAGAACATGGGCGCTGCAGTTACATTGCGTCCAGCAGATTATTCTGCACTAGGCACAATGATGAAACAGGCTGACCAAGTTGGTGAGACATATAGCCAGACAATCTCACGTTTCTTGCAGAATCCTAATCTAGCAAATCAGACTTTTGGTAAGATAACTGGCACAGCTAAAACTATTGCAGTAACTAATCCAGATGCTTTAATCTCTGATATGACAACCAAGTATCTTGACTTGTTCAATGTAATGCCAGATAAGAAGACAGCATCTGCTTACGCAGCCGAGATTAACAAGGCTGAAAAAGCTGCTGGTGCCAAAGGCTTTGCATTTAGTCTGCAAGAAAAGGAAGACATTTTCCTTAAATATGTCCAGGCAGACGCAACCAAGCGGTACAATGCAGCAAAGACTACACCTGATACAGCAGATGATATGGCTCTTGAGCAGGGCTCATTGGGTGCAGTAGTGCGCCAGATTCGTGCATCTCATGCAGACAATGGCATCCCAGCCTCAGATAAAATGATTTACTCTGAAGCAGTCAAGGGAATTCGTAGCGACCAAGCATTACAGAATACTCTTGATAATATTCAAGTTCAAGCAGCGACTCAGTTCCCAGCATGGAAAGAACAGATTCTAAAGGGTACTAAGGTATCTACGTTGATGTCACCATATGCACAATCATATGAAAAGATTTACGGTAAGGCCCCAGTACCTACAGACCTATATGATGTAGCAGCAGGGCAGACTGCTATTCCAGTTCTTGATTGGGAGAAGGCACAGTGGAAGAAGCCAGGTATTAAAGATACACAGTTCTATAAAGATACAGTTAAGAGCGACCTAAGGTATATGGCTCAATCGTTTGGAGTTAATCTATAATGGCAAGACTAGATAGAGATATGCCTGACTACTATGCTGCACCTGAGGTTGGCTATGGTGGAACAGTAGGTTCTAGCGTAACTAATCAGGTATCTAATGTAGATTACCCAATGGCAGGAATCCAAACTGGTTCCGAGTTTCAAGTTCCAGGGGAACAGTCAACTAAGATAAAGACAAATGAAATTAAGAATGCTGATGGAAGCACAACTATAATCTATAGCGATGGAAGTTACGAGATTATAGATGCTGAGAAGAATCCACGTTCAGCATCAGAAGACCCAGTATATGCATCAATGGTTGCTGGTCTTGGTGTATATAAGATTACTGGTCTTGCAGATACATTAGCACAGATTCGTTCAGACTATCCAGACATTTCATCAACTGATATGTTAACATTGCTTCGTAGCGACCCACGTTACAACAAGTCATACCTAGAACGTTTCTCTGGCAATGCCACACTGATAGCTGCAGGTAAAGCGCCTCTATCTGAAAAAGATTACTTTGCTAACGAGCAAGCATATGCAAAGATATTCAAGGCATATGACCTTGGTCGATTTGCAAATACATCTCAGTACGCTACGCTAATTGGCAATGAACTAGCACCAGATGAGGTAACGGCTAGAGTAACAATGGCTTACAATAGAGTTCTTAATGCTGATTCAAATGTACTTGATGCATTAAAGAAGTTTGGTTCATCACTATCTACAGGTGATTTGGTCGCAGCAATGCTTGACCCTAAGAACCAATTGCCTGCACTTGAGAAGAAGATTACTTCTGCTGAGATTGGTGGAGCTGCTCTTAAGCAGGGACTCCAGGCATTCGAAGCAGCAACATCTATCCAATCAGATAGATACTCAAATGTAATGGGTGGTACCATCGGAACAGAAGCAGCAATGCGTTCAGGTGAAGATGCAGCCCAGGCTAATGTTGACTATCGAGCAATTGCTAGAGAGCTTCCACAGACTGAGTTCTTAAGTTCTATCTCTAAGGGTCTACCACAGTATGGACAGGTAGAAGCAGAGAAGGCAAGAATCCAGGGACTAGCATCTGAAGAACGCAAGAAGTTAGACCTATATGCTCTAGAGAATGCAAGATTCTCTGGCAGCGCAGGAACCGCTCCTGGAACATTCTCAAGCGGATACCTAAAGAAGAGTTCAACAGCAGGTATCATTTAACAAATAGAATCCTGAACGGACCTATCGGCCCCGTCAGCGTATAAGACCGATAGCAAGAGCCAGTCTAGTTCCCCGACTAGATACTGAGGCTTGCGACTAACAACGAATAGAAGGGTGGTTGCTATGAGCAACAACTACTGGGACGAAGACGAAGACGAAGATACAATCGATGACACACCTATGGACGGAAGCGATTTACTTAAAAAGTTGCGTAAGGCCAAGCGTGCAGATGAGAAGCGTATCAAAGAACTCACAGACCAGCTCGAAGGATTATCCAAGCAGCAGCGTGAGCGTACAGTCAAAGAAGTCCTAGAAAAGAAGGGTGTAAATCCTAAGGCAGTTCGATTAATCCTCAAGGACATAGACGATGTATCTGAAGAGTCAGTTAATAATTGGCTAGAAGATAACGGAGATTTGTTCGGGCTTACGAAGTCTGAAGATGCACCAGCAGTAAGTGATATTGACCGAGCTGCATTACGCAACCAGGACAGTGTCACTCAAGGTGCTACAACACCTGACCGAGGCGAGAACTTAGAGATGAGACTCAACAATGCAGAATCTGCAGAAGAGTTAATCTCAATTCTTTACTCACAAAAATCATAGTTTCCTAGTCACTTGGAGGTGACATAAATGGCTAATGCCTACACAACCACAGGTTCGTCCTCACTCGGAGGTACACTTGGAAGTGCTGGTCTAGTACAGAAGGCGTATGACCGTCTTCTAGAATTCGCCCTCCGTGCAGAACCCCTAATTCGTTCTGTCGCAGATAAGCGTCCTACTAACCAGTCTATCCCAGGTTCAACAGTTGTTCTACAACGTTACGTTGACCTATCACCAGCAACATCTGCTCTGACAGAAGATACTGACCCAGATGCAGTAGCACTGTCTACACCAACATCAGTTACTATTACTCTTAACGAGTACGGTAACTCTGTTCTTGTAACACGTGCGTTGGAACTATTCAGCCTAGCTGATGTAGACCCAGCAATTGCTAACATTATCGCGTTCAACCTTGCAGATTCTATTGACTCTGTTGCAATGACAGCATTGCGCAGCGGAACAAACGTAATCTACTCAGGTTCAACAGCAACATCAACAGCAACTGTAACAGCTGCTGCTACACTATCTTCAGCTAACGTACGCAAGGCAGTTGCCAAGCTACGCGCTGGTAAGACAATCGCTCGCAAGGGCTCACTATACTGGGCTGGTATCCACCCAGAAGTTTCACACGACCTTCGTGCTGAGACTGGTTCATCAGGTTGGTTGCTACCAAACCAGTACGGTTCTGCACAGGACCGCATCTGGGCAGGCGAAATCGGTACATACGAAGGTGCATACTTCGTAGAGTCACCACGTCTGTACAATGCTACTGACGGTGCATCATCTGCTCGTAACTACCGCACAATTATTGCTGGACAGCAAGCATTGGCAGAGGCAGTTGCAGAAGAGCCACACGTAGTAATCGGACCAGTAGTTGACAAGTTGATGCGTCACCGCCCAATGGGTTGGTACGGCGTACTAGGCTTTGCACGCTACCGTGAAGAAGCACTATACCGAATCGAATCAGGTTCATCAATCGCTTCATAATTGATTGACGGGTGGGGCTAGGGAAACCTAGCCTCATCAGTAAGTTCATTAAGGAGAACAATGGCAACTTATAAATTCAGCACACCATATGTGCTAGAAGGTCCATCAGGAAAGCACCGCTTGTTCTACTTCGCAAAACTGCGCAAAGGAATAACCATTGTTAAATCTGGTGGAGTCTATTCACAGATTCGATACTCTGTGGATTCAGACTTAAACAACTACGATGAAGTATATCGTGGAGGATATGTAACACGTGGAGTAAGTGAAGCAACTAAGGCAGCATTGATTGCTGGTGGCGTTGGAGTAACTGAAGCTAACTTCGTAGTGGAATAGGAATACAAATGGGACACCAGCACATTAGTAAAGTTCTTGAGTGGGGCTTTACTGCAGAACATAATTTTGAAGCAAGCCTTTGGGGTTGCGTACTATGCGATATAACTTCTGATAAACCATTTGAGTATGAAGAGATTTCAGTTGACCATACTCAGTGTGGCGAGGATTGTTTTGGCTGTAAGGCCAAGGGTCTTCAATTAAATCCAGGAGATGCAACACGAGATATTCCAGATAAGAAATGGAATGCAGAACTGAAAGCATATAGGGATGCACGCTCACAAGGCATGCAGCCAGCAGGTACACGCATGGCTGATATTGAATCAGCTTATACGGCATCTGAAACTTTGGGTAAGGCTTACAATGCTGAGACTATGCCTAAGGCTAAAGATATAACTAAATCATCAACCGAAGTACTCAAAGAAATAGGAGCAGTATAATGGCTAAAATGGAAATGTACGCATCAAAGTCAGCAATGAAGAAGCACGAAAAGGGCGAAGGCTCAAAGATGGCAGCAATGGAAAAGAAGATGGGCATCAAGGATGTCGTCAAGAAGTCTGCTAAGAAGTCTGTAGCAAAGAAGAAGAAGTGACATGGCTGCTAAAAAAGCCAACTACCTACAAAACTTTGCTAATGAAATTAATGATGCCTATCAATCATATAGGTCTCAAATTGAAATGAGCAACACATCAGGACCAGGGACCGACGCTAAGGCAAATGCTCTTGCTGCTAAAACACGCAAGGAATTTGGTCAGGTTCTAGGAGCTGGACTCCAAGGCCGTCGTTATGATACCAAAGGAAATCAGATTAAGAAATGAAGAAGCAAACTAAAGCAGCAAAGAAGACCGCAAAGGTCATGCATGAGTTTAAGGCTGGCACTCTCCACTCTGGTAAGGGTGGTAAGATTGTCAAGAACCCTAAGCAAGCAATCGCTATAGCCCTATCGGAAGCAAAGAAAGTGAAGAAGAAATAATGCCAATCGTAAATATTACTGGACTTAAGACACGCAGCCAAGCAAAAGATTATAAGGCTGTCGACCCACAACACAAGCCTGGCACAAAGGGAAACCCTGCTGCAGCAATGGTACGTCCACCGCTAACACGTGGACCAGTTACATCAGTTGGGCCAACACAACCAGATACACGAATGAAGTAAAACAAATGACTGAGGCATGGACACGCAAAGAAGGTAAGTCACCTACGGGTGGACTCAATGCAAAGGGTAGAGCATCTTACAAAGGTGGAACCCTCAAGCCTCCAGTTAAATCTGGGGACAATCCTCGTAGAGCATCTTTCCTAGCACGTATGGGTGGAGCTCCAGGACCAGAACGCAAGCCTAATGGTGAGCCAACACGTTTGTTGTTGTCGCTTCAAGCATGGGGTGCTAGTTCAAAAGCTGATGCTAAGAAAAAAGCAGCAGCAATATCTGCTCGTAATAAAAAGAAATAGTAAAGGTGGGGACAATGAACGACAAATTAACAATCGCCTGGTGCGATAATGGTATGGTTGATGGAAAGTTTATGCAAGGCGTTACAGATGTTATGCTTCATTCTGAGGTTGATGTTGTTGGAACCTTGCGCAGTCAGGGCAATCAAATTGCTCGACAACGTGAGCGAATAATTAATCATTGGTATGATGGTAATAAATCTGATTGGCTTCTATGGGTTGACTCAGATGTTGTAATTGGTGTAGATACCTTTAAACTTCTCTGGGATAATAAAGATGTTGAAAAGCGTCCAATCTTAACAGGAGTTTACTTTACAACAGATACACCAGAAGAAACTTTAATGGTTCCAATGCCAACATTGTTTGATTTTGTAGTAAATGAAAATCAAATTGGTGTCAAGCGAATTCATCCACTGCCTAAGAACGAACTAATACAGGTAGGTGCAGCTGGCATGGGATATGTCCTAATGCATAGAAGTGTCGTGGAAAGAATTAGGGCCGTTGTTGCAGATGGTCCATTGTTCTCAGACATTGGACATGGCAAGAACTTCCTGGGTGAGGATATATATTTCTTTGCACTATGTGATAAGGCAGATGTTCCACTGTTTGCACACACAGGTGCAACAGTTCCACATATGAAACGATTTTCGTTTGATATTAATTATTACAATGCTTTTATGGGTGCTCAAGAAGAACCTAAGAAGCCAAAGAGTAAGTTGATTACTCCAGACTATATGAAGTAGAGAGGTCAGCAATGGCAACAGGCAGAGAAGGAAGTACATTAATTGAGGAACTCAACCGCCTCGCATTTGGTGGTACACTTCCCCCAAAGACACAATGGCTAGACGATGAAGGTGCAGCAAATAAACTTGCTGGAACTACTGGTCTTGCTGCTACTGGTGCTTGTAATATCTATGCTGGACTTCCTATCTCACGATGGAAGGACCTTCAAGGTGCATGTAATGCTATTGCTGGAACAACTGGACTTGGACCAGCCGCGGCCTTAAGAAAGGTGAATATGTAATGAGTGCAAAACATAATCTGGTATGCGAACAAGGTGCAACATTTACATTTCAATTTACAATTAAATCTGGTGATACTGTCTGGAATCTAACCAACTATACAGCAACCATGACAGTGCGCCCATTCGTTGGTGCTAGTACCACAACAGTTACTGCAACTAATGCTAATGGAAAGATTGTACTTGGTGGTACTGCTGGTACTGTTGCAGTTACATTGTCAAGCACTCAGACAGCAGCACTTGAAGCAGGCCGTTATGTTTATGACTTTGTGCTAAATTCAGGTACAGTTGTGACTCGTCTTCTTGAAGGGAAGTTTGTAGTTACACCTGCGGTGACTTCATGAGTGAGACAGTTGTAATTATTGAACCTATTGACAGCAATAACATATCTGTCAATATCAGCCCAGACACTGAGGCTATCAATGTAATTGTTGAGCAGGTCACAACCCCTGAGACTACTGTTGTTCTATCTAATGACCAGGGTCCACAGGGTACTCCTGGCAATGTAGGGGCAACAGGGGCTACTGGTATGACTGGTGTAACTGGTGCAACAGGCAACACGGGTGCTACGGGTAGCACAGGCCTTACGGGAGCGACAGGAGCCACAGGAGCCACGGGCCTAACTGGACCAATTGGTGCTACTGGTGCCACTGGAGCAACTGGTGCGACAGGAGCAACAGGTAACACAGGTGCCACAGGCATGACTGGTGCTCGAGGAATAGTTTCCCAAACCACGGCACCAGCAGATACTGGAATTTTATGGGCAGATATAAGCCAAGCATCTCTAACATCTGTAAGTGGTGGAACGGTAACTAGAGATACCAATATCCAACTTCGTAGAGATACTGCTGCTAACTGGACAAGTTCAAACCCAACACTAGCAGCAGGTGAAACAGGTTTTGAAACTGATACTGGTTACTCAAAAACTGGTGATGGTTCAACTGCTTGGAATAACTTGCGCTATGACAATTTACAGTTTAGACGTGGTAAGATTACAAACTCTTGGCATTTTGGTAACTATACTGGCACGGGTGGCAATAATACTGTAACTCAAAATAATTTATATGTTACTCCTTTCTATGTTGGAAATGCAACTACCTTTAATAGCATTGCTGCTTATGCTTTAGGTACTGGTTCTGCAATGAGATTAGGTATTTATTTAGATAACAATGGATTACCTGGTGCATTACTAGCAGACTATGGCACAGTTAGTATGAGTACTACTGGCCTCCAAGGAATTACTATTTCCCAAACATTATCTGGTCAAGTATGGGTTGCAGCATGCGCTCAAGGTGCCAATGCTCTTACTGTAATAACCAGTGGAAATTACAACCCTTTTGTTGGTACTACTAATGACCCTTATGGTTTTGGACACGTTAGCACAGGTTACTATCAAACAGGAGTAACTGGAGCATTACCTTCTACTTGGGGAAGTACTTATAGCACTACATATAACAGTGCATACCCAGCAATACTTTTAAGGATGTCATAATGGCAATTAATATTACTTACGGAGTTGGTGGCTACTGCATAGAATGTTCACCAGAACATCCGCATCCTTTAAATAACATAGTTAGTCAAGAAGAGGTTCCTGATTTCTATAACCATAAACAATCTGCAATAGACAAACTAATAAAACTAGGTTTAACCGAAGAAGAAATTAAAGGTTTGATGCTATGACAGTTCTTAAATATTATGACACTGGTTCTGGGCAATGGCTTCCAGTAGCAATAGGAGCACAAGGTACTCAAGGCAATGTAGGTAACACTGGTGCTACGGGTTCAACGGGAGTAACTGGCGCAGGTAACACTGGAGCAACAGGAAATACAGGATTAACTGGGTTGACTGGCGCTACAGGAATGACAGGTGCAGTCGGAGCAATAGGAGGAACAGGTGCTACAGGTAGTACTGGCAATACTGGCAACACTGGTTCCACTGGCAACACTGGGGCTACTGGTAATACTGGAGCGGTTGGAGCGGTAGGCAACACAGGTGCCACTGGTTCTACGGGTGCAACTGGTAACACAGGAATTCAAGGTGCTGTTGGCAATACAGGTTTGACTGGTAACACTGGTGCCACAGGTATGACAGGACTTATTGGTTCTACTGGTCCACAAGGTAATACTGGACTTACTGGAGCAACAGGTGCAACAGGCAATACTGGAATTCAAGGCGTTGCTGGTAACACTGGCGCAACTGGTGCAACAGGCTCCACGGGTATGACAGGCGCGGTTGGTGCGATTGGTAATACAGGAGCCACTGGTGCAACTGGTATGACTGGTGCTAATTCAACAGTTCCAGGGCCAACAGGTCCAGCAGGCGCAACTGGAACTGCAGGTACTAATGGCACCAATGGTGCAACTGGTGCAACTGGTTCTAATGGAACCAATGGAACTAACGGAACTAATGGAGCAACTGGTAATACAGGTGCGACTGGTCCTGCTGGTTCAAATGGTGTTACGCAAATTATTGCTGGCACTAACATTACAATCAGCCCTACAGGTGGAACTGGCGCAGTGACTATTAACTCAAGTGGTAGTGGCGGTGGCAGTGCTGGTGACTCAGACCAAACAATTTTACCAACTCAGATTTACGGATAGGATAAAACAATGGCAACTTATAGCAAAGTAGCGTTATCAGGACAAGCAGACGGCTCACCAATCAAGGTGGCTGCAACTGCATCAACTGGTACAACTATCCACACAACAGGAACTTCTGCAAGCGTTATTGACGAAGTATGGCTTTATGCTTATAACTCATCTACTGGACCAATTGCTTTAACTATTCAATATGGTGGAACTACTGCGGTGGACGATGACATTAAAATTACCATTCCGTCATTATCAGGTTTAACTTTGGTGGTGCCTGGGCTTATTTTAACTGGTACTGGTTCAGTAGGTAATGTTATTGCCGCTTATGCAGGAACTGCAAATGTGGTCACAGTTTCAGGTTATGTAAACAGAATTACTCCGTAATATGACAAACCCAATACGCAGAGGCGAGTCAGGCTCGCAAGTATCTAGTTGGCACGCTTCATCAAATACAGTCACGCCTAATCAACAAACATCTTTCTTTCTACCACACGGATTACAAAATCAAAGCATTACTGTAAATTCAATTGTTTCAGGAATTTCAGCAAGTGGAAGTGCAATTACTCTCACAACAACATACGGACATTATTTGACAGTTGGACAAACCGTTACAATTACAGGTGTAAGTCCTAACATTTACAACTTTACTGGAACAGTTGCCTCAGTTCCTTCTTCAACAACTTTCACAATTACAAGCACTGTTACTGGAACATACAGTAACGGTGGATTAGTTAGCCCACGCACGGTTCCAACAATTCCTGCTGGAATTACTTGGGTTTATGCAATCGTTGTTGGTACGGGTGGGCAAGGCGGCTACTGTGGCGGTAGCGGTGGCGGTGTTGGCTGGGGTTGGACACCAGCAATTTCACAATGCCTTATTCAACCAAACGATTTGGGGCCACCGCAAGGATACACTCGTTATGGTCACATTATGGCTGGAATAGGTGGACAGGGTAACTCAAACGGTGGACCAATACTTGGTGGTGGTGGTGGTGCAAACGGTAATGGCGCTGGAAATATGTGGGGAATGCCAGGCGGCGCCAACGGCGCAGTAATTGGCAGTTTAGGAGCAGGCGGTGGCGTAGGTAATCCAACAAGTACGCCAGGCGCAACTGCAGGAAGCGGCGGCAACGGCATTTCAGGTGGCGGCGGTGGATACCTTCAAAGTTCCTCCACACCTTTGACAAATACTGGGGGCAACGGAGGTTCGGGGCTTACAGGTGGTGGCGGTGGTGGCAACATTTCAGGTTCTACAGTTTTGAATGTTGGCGGCAACGGCGGAAATGGTTTGAACATTCTAACGGGAGTTGTAACCACTGGTGGAACTGGTTACACAAACGGAAGCGCAACTGGTTTTGGCGGCGGTGGCGCTGGACTTCTAGGCAATGGCACAAATGCAACCGCTGGTCAGGCAGGCAATGGCGGGCTTGGCGGTGGCGGTGCAGGGTCTAACAATGGAACCGCAGGTCACGGTTGCATTCTGATTTTCTACTAAGGGGAAACAATGAGCGTTAGCATCTATCAGAATTCATCTTTCAGCGACACTCCCTTTGGATTGAAACTGCAACAGACAATCACTTCAAGTGGTTCAGTAACAATCCCTGCTGGCATTCAACGAGTCTATGCAGTCTGCATTGGCGCAGGTGGTGGGGGTGGCACTGGTGTCAAAGGGCAACACACAACAATTACCGCTGCATCTGCCGATGGAACTACTGTTACCTACACAGGAAATAACAACATAGTTGCAGGTCAAACAGTAACAATTACTGGTCTTTCCACTACTGCATTCAATCTCACAAGCGTGACTGTTGCAACAGCATCATCAACTGGATTTACAGTAACAAACTCTGCAACAGGAACCGCGGTTACTGGTGCTGCTGGTTTGGCTATTTGCACCTCTCCTATTACTGGAGCCGTTGCAGGTGGAACTATTACAGCAGTTACTCCTTCATCACCTGCTACTGGTTCTGTAACTTATTCATCTACTGCAAGAGTGCCAGTGGGTACATCTGTAACAGTCTCAGGTGCAACTCCTACAGGTTACAACGGAACATTTACTGTCACCGCTTCAACTTTAGGAACATCATTTACTGTAGCCAATCCAACAACGGGTTCAGCAACTGGAACAATTACCTTTACTGGTGTGGTTACTTATACCGCTGCAAATAATTTTGATACTGGTTCATCTGTAACGATAACTGGTGTAACTCCAACAGGTTTCAATTTAGCAACTCAAACAGTTATCAATGCTACTTCATCAACATTTACAGTAAACAACTCACTTGCTCAATCTACAATTTATGTTTTAGGCGGTAGCGCAACATCAAATAACTTGGGCGGTGGTGGTGGCGGTGCTGGTGGATTTTCTGCTGGCTGGACTTTTGCAAGCAATACCTGCACGGTAGGTGCAGGTGGTTCAGGTGGAACGACATCAACAGGAAACCTGAATGGAAGCAATGGCGGTTTGACCGTTTTTGGAATGGTCTTTGCTGGCGGTGGAGCAGGTGGTAAGGGTCAAAATGTTCTTGCATCTGTATCCCCTGCAATGGGCGGCGCAGGTGGCGGTGCTTCATCACAGGGTGGGCAAACAAACGGCGCGGTTTCTTACTTTGGTTCACCAAACCTAGCAGGTACTCAATACAACAATTATTCAGGCAATGGCGGCTCAGCAGCAACAACAAACGGCACTTATGGCGGCGATGGTGTTTCAGGTGCAGGTGGTGGAACTGGTTACAACACAACCGCTGGAAGCGTTGCCTACGGTGGGCCAGGCGGTGGCGGGCTAATCGGCGGCGGCGGGGGAGCAGGTTGGGCACCAGGAAACTCAATCGGTGGACCAGGTGGCGGTGTTCCACAAAATCAAGTATTAGTAACTGCCGCAACAGGTAATGGCTCAACTGTTACTTATACGGTTGCCTCACACAACTACAAAATAGGTCAAAGATTAACTGTCAATGGTTTGGGTATTGCCTCAGGTTCGTCTTTGAATTTGTCGCAAGTACCTATTAGCGCAACTACTTCAACATCAATTACTGTCATCAGCGCAACGACAGGTGTTTCAAGCGGTACTGGAACAACTCTTACAAATGTGTATCAAGGTAACTATGCTGGCAATGGTGGTAATGGTTCCTATGGTGTTGGTACAACTACTGCTGGCGGCGCTGGTGGCGGCGGTCAAGGTTATGGTGAAACCGTTGGCTCAGACGCTTCTGGTTACAATGGCGGAAATGGTGCTAACTACGGTGGCGGTGGCGGTGGTGGGTGTCAATCAGGCACAGGCGGTGCTGGTGGCAACGGCGTAATTTATCTTTACTACTAAGGAGAAAACAATGGCAACATACGCAGTAATGGGTGGCAATACAGTTTCAACTGTTATTGTTGCAGATGACAAAGAAGCAACAGAGGCAGCATTAGGTGTTAGCCTTATTGAATACACACCTGAAAACCCTGCTGGCATTGGTTCATTTTATGATGAAGCAACAGGAACATTTACTGCGCCAGTGGTAGTTGAGCCAGTAGTAACTGCCAATGACAAGTTGATTGAGGTTGGATTAACTCAAGAAGAAATTAATTCTCTTATTCAAGAGGCTATTTTACAAGATACAACAACGGAGGAATAATGGCAACGCTAAAAGATATGGTTGATGAGGTACGTTCAAACCTTGCTGGATATACAATGCGTCAAGACCGCATTACCTATCTTGCCAATCCCACTGGAATATCAACAACTGATAAGTCTATTGTAATTGGTTCATCATCTAACCTTGCTAAAGGTATTATTGAAATTGATGATGAGTTAATCTGGATTGATTCATTTGACAAGACAAGCAATACTCTTACTGCTATTCCAGGATTTGGTAGAGGCTATGCTAATACATCACCAGCACCTCATTCACGGTATGCTCAGATTATTCTAGCTCCTACATTCCCAAGAGTTAATATTAAGCAAGCAATCAATGACACAATCAACGCTGTATTTCCCAAACTATGGACAGTGCAGTCAACAACATTTACATTTAACCCAGCTGTAACAACCTATGCGCTACCTGATGATGCACGAGATGTACTCTCTGTAACTTGGCAGGTTGTTGGACCTTCCAAAGAATGGCTTCCAGTAACAAGCTGGCGTTCTGATAGAATGGCAAATGCTGCAGCTTTTAATTCAAATAAGACTATCACTATCCATGATGCAATCACTGCAGGACGAACAGTCCAAGTGTGGTATACAGCACAACCTAATACATTAGATGCGAATACTGATGAGTTTGGCGATGTTACTGGCTTGCCAGATACAGCACGAGATGTCATTACTCTTGGTGCTTCAGCAAGACTGCTGTCATATGTAGATGCAGGACGCCTAAACCTTACATCAGCTGAATCAGATATTGCAGATGGCAAATTGCCATCTAATGCTGGCTCCTCTGCATCTAAGTATATATATGCTTTGTATCAACAAAGACTTAACGAAGAATCAATTCGTCAACAAGGTCAGTACCCAGTTAGAATCCACTACTCCCGCTAAGGAAAATAAATGACACGTCAATATTCAAGTACTAGTATTAATACAAATTTATTTGGTGCAATAGGTGCTGATGATACAACAATAACTGTCACTGCTGGAACAGCAAGTACATTAATTCCATTGACCCTTGCAGCTGGAGACCAGTTCACACTAGCAATTGACCCTGATACAGCATCAGAAGAAATTGTTTTTGTATACTCTTCAACTACTAATCCAGTTTCTGGTAGTACATTAACTGTTCTTCGTGGTCAGTCTGGTACAACTAAAAGAGCGCATTTAAGCAATGCTGCAGTTAAGCATGTGCTTACTAGTAATGATTTAGATTACTTTGCTACTGGTGTTGGCAGTGCTTTAACAGGAAGTTCAACAAATACATTAACTAATAAGTCAATTGCTTTAAGTGCTAACACAGTAACTGGAACTAAAGCACAGTTTAATACAGCAATGACAGATGCTGATTTTGCTACATTGGATGGTTCAGAAACTTTTACTAATAAGACATTAACATCTCCAACAATAAATACACCAGTAATCACATTCCCAGTATCAAGCGTTGCTATCAACTCACAGACTGGTGCGTACACTCTTGCATCAACTGACAAGTCTAAGTTGGTTGTTGTTACATCATCAAGCACAGCAAACATTACAGTTCCACCTAGCGTATTCTCACAGGGTGATGTTGTATTCATGGCACGATTAGGAGCAGGCGCAACTTCACTTGTTGCAGGTTCAGGCGTTACAATCTCTGCAACTCCTGGTCTTGTTTTCCGTGCTCAGAATTCTGTAACAGCAATTATCTGCACTGCAACTAATACATTTATTGCTACTGGAGACTTGTCAGCCTAATGTTGAATTTATTATACGGAGTAATATCCGCATCTTATACAGTTGTTGCAGCGCCTCCACCAGTAACACCCCCATCACCACCAACTTGTACACCTACATGTGGTGCATGGAGTTATACATACGGTGATTGGTCAGGTTACTCACCATGTTCTGGTGGCACTCAATCACGTACACGTACAGTTACTGGAACTCGTACATGTACAGCATCTGATTGTTCTTCTTACACTGAAACTAGCAGCACAACAGAAACCGAAAGTCAATCATGTGGTACATCACAGACTTGGTACTGCACAACAAATACTGGTGGGCACTTCACCTCTAGTAGCGATGTGAGCGGTGGCGAACCATGTGTATCGTACACTGCATGCTCAACAGGTGGGTATCCAGGTACACCACAAGTTCCTTGCTAATGGGTGATGTAAAACCTTGGGACATGATTAATGGAACGCCAAGGGCAACAAAAGAAGAAGCAGAGCGCAGATTTGATATCTGCAAAGCATGCCCTCAACTTGTAGAGTTAACCTCTACTTGTAAGGAATGTGGTTGCTTCATGTATATGAAAACTAAATTAGAACCAGCAACATGTCCACTAGGTAAATGGTAATTAGGGAGAGCAATGGCAATAGATTACGATATCACGGAAAAGATTCCTTTTGCACTCAGTAACCCAAGCTCAACAACAGCTTACACTCGTAACGCTGAGTCCTATGATATTGCTATCAGCGGTCAACCTTTCTTCTTAATGACTAGCGATGAGTTCCCATATCGTAGAGAAACTGCTCAGTATCGTAAGCAGCAGATTGACCAAACTAATGAACCAGGTGAACAGTCTATTACTGGTTGGTGGGTACGCGCTCAGTCATCTTTCCATAATGGTGATGGCATTAACTACTATGACCCATCAGCTGGCGAGAATATCAGTTACCGATTTGCCGATGCAAAGGGTGTCGATGTATGGAACAAGGGCAAGGTTACATTACTAAACTCTTGTATTGAAAACCATATAACTACTGGTGCTATTGCTAGCAATGACCGACCATTTCAGTTTGTTCGCTCTATCAAGTTCAACTCAATTCCTGCTATCCTATTGCATGATGAGTATGATGTTGATAAAGTATATAACCCTATCACATACTCGATTACAAATAAAGCATTGGCATCTAATGTTGCAACACTTACAACAAGCGTAGCACATAAGTATGCAATTGGAACTATGGTTGATATCTCAGGTGTCGACGCTACATTCAATGGCACATTTGAAATTACCGCTGTAACTAGTACGACATTTTCATATGCTAAGACAGCATCAAATGTTACATCTACTGCTGTTACACCTAACGGTACAGCATCTAGTACAATTACACACTTTATTGACTACAACTCTGGAGCAGATAACCCAGTGCATGCAATATGCGATGATGGAACAACTGCATATTGGATTACTAATAGACCTGTTGGTGGTAATCAAAGATTAACTGTTTATAAAAAAGCATTAACTGGAAGCAAGTCAACATCAGATACTCAGATGTTCCAAGATACAGGTAATACTGTAACTAATGCTACCATGGAATATGTTAAAGACCGTATTGTCATGGCTGCAAACAATGTAGTCTATCAATTCTCACCAGCACAGACATCAATGCCTACGGCATTGTATACACACCCAGCATCAACACACGTGTATACATCTATTGCCGCATCAGGCACAGCAATCTATGTAGCTGGTTATAATGGAATCCAATCAACAATTCAAAAGTTTACACTATCAACATCTACTGGTGAGATGCCGTCAACAATTACATCTGCAATTACTGCAGCTGAGATGCCAGTTGGTGAGCGAATCTTTAAGATTTTCTACTACCTAGATTACTTGATGATTGGTACTGATAAGGGTATTCGTGCAGCAAACATATCTGCTGATGGTTCTATTGGTTATGGTCCACTAATTGTAGAGACTAGCCAACCATGCTATGACTTTGCAGCACGAGATAGATTTGTATGGTGTGCTACATCTGTTGATGGAGAGCCAGGTTTGATTCGTATTGACCTAACAGCAGAGATTGAATCTCTAAGATTTGTATGGGCTAATGACCTTTACTACCCTAACGGGGATACAGTACACCAGACAACTGGCGTTGCATTCCTTAGTGGGACAGATGACCTAGCATTCTCCACAGCATATGCGAACTCAACTAATGGCCATGTGTACCGTGAGAATTCAGCAAGTCTTATGAGTAGTGGCTACCTAACTACAGGTAAAATACGTTACAATACACTTGAGAGCAAGGTATTTAAAACACTAAAGCCACGTGTTGATACCTCTACTGGTGGGTTGACTATCAAGTCTGTTGATTCCTTAGGTGCTGAATATACAGTTGGAAACTTCTCAGAGGGTAGTACTACATCAGAGGTTGGTATTCCTTATCCTGTTGGTGCCCAAGAATCTCTATCATTTAAGTTTACTCTAGCACGCTCAGTATCTGATGTTACTAAAGGACCCGTATTCAGAGGCTACCAATTAAAAGCATTGCCAGCAATCCCACGTCAACGCCTTATCCAGTATCCATTGGCATGCTTTGATAGAGAGTTAGACTCATACGGGGTACAAGTTGGCTACGAAAATGCAGCCTATGATAAGTTACTTGAATTAGAAAAAACAGAAAGTGCTGGTGATACAGTACTTGTTGAAGACTTTAGAACTGGAGAAGCATACTCAGGTCTAATTGAATCAATGCAGTTCATCAATAGAACACCATCCGATAAAAGATTCTCTGGCTTCGGTGGAATATTACTACTCACAATCCGAACACTATAACTCCTAGGAGCGCAACAAATGACACCAGCAAATTGGGCGGGACTAATCGTATCCATCATAGCAATTGCTACCGCTTTCAGTGGTGGTGTGAGATGGTTGGTTAAGCATTACCTATACGAACTTAAGCCTAATGGTGGTTCAAGTCTTAAAGATTCAGTAGTTCGCCTTGAAACAAAGGTTGAAACTCTACATGATTTAGTAATGGAGTTAGTTAGAAAATGACAACAGTAGATAAGTTCCTTGAGGTTGCACAGGCAGAGGTTGGGACTATCGAAGAAGGTAACAATCATACCAAGTATGGCAAGTTTACTAAGCATGATGGGCAACCATGGTGTGGTTCATTTGTAATGTGGTGTGCATCACAGGCTGGGTTTAAGTCAATGCCTAACGTAGTATGGACACCAGGTGGGGTTGCCGCATTCCAAGGTACGGGTGCATGGAGTAATGCTGAGACAGCCTCTCCTAAACCTGGCGATATAGTCTTCTTTGATTTTGTCGAGGGTGGTGCTGCAGTTGAACATGTAGGGATTGTACTTAAAGATAACCTTGATGGTACCCTTACCACTATCGAAGGCAATACATCACCAGAGAAGAAAGCCAAAGGCTCACAAGCCAATGGTGGAGAAGTTGCAGTACGTATCAGAGCATACAAGAAAACCAACAAGCGCAAACTCACAGCCCATGTTGTGGGATTTGGCAGACCGAAATGGAGTAAATAATGAAGGTAGATTTTAAAGACTGGAAGTCAGTTGTGACTGCCGTCACAGCAGCACTGGTAACATGGAGTGCATTGAAGTTTGCAGTGGACTCAGGGTCAATCCTAGCAGTTATCACAGCCTTCACTGCTGGAACTGTGCAGAGTAAGCCTAAGATTTAATACCCTTTAAAGGGCCCTAGCAGGCCCATAGAGACAAGAAACCCCCCTTCCTAAGGTAATCACCCTAGGTTGGGGGGTCTTTTGTTATGCCTTAAATCTCGTCGTCTGCTTCCCAGTCTTCGAGATAGTCATGGAAGTCCTTCATATGTTTCTTAAATTTGTAGTTCTGGTATCTGCTAATCAGTTCATAGAATACATCGTGAACAGCAAGTGCTAGTAGTACTGCAGTAAAAGCTTGCAACATAGTTTATTCTCCTATATAATATATATTATTATATACTATATAGAAGCCCCTTAAGGGCTTCTTATATAATATATTAATATCAATTATACACAGGAAGCTGACTTTGTCAAGTGTAAAAAAAGCTTGACAACATGACACTAATATGTCTATAATCTGGACATGAGCATACAACTTGGAGATTACGAACTACCTGAACACGTGAGTTACTCAGCGTTCAGCACCTATGTTGACTGTGGATATCAGTACTACCTTGGGCGATTGCTACAGGTACCTGAGGCTCCATCAGTCTGGTCAGTAGGGGGCAGTGCCTTCCACACAGCAACAGAAATGTGGGACTTTGAAAATGCAGAATGAATTATGGGAGAAGGCCTGGGCTAAGGAACTTGGTGACACTGACCTAACCAACGCACGTGTTGGAGGCAGGGCAACCAAGGCAAACCCAGATAAAGAGAACGTTGCTTTCTGGCAAGATGCTGGTCCTCGATGGGTGCAAGCTTATATCGACTGGCGCAAGGCTAACCCTGACTGGAAAATCTGGAAGACTCCAGATGGTATACCAGCAATCGAGTTAGCGATGTTACCTCAGTTTGCTGGCGTGCCAGTCAAGATGATTCTTGACAGAGTGTTTGAAGTCAATGGCGAGTTAGTCATCGTCGACTTGAAGACCTCTCAGCAAACACCAACCAATACACTGCAACTCGGATTCTATAAGATAGGTTTGTTAAAGACCTATGGAATCGATATTAAGTGGGGGACTTATTGGATGGCACGCCAGCATGGGGTATCACCATTAGTAAGCCTTGAACAGTACACTGAAGATAAGCTTGAGTATCTTGTATCAGGTTTTGATAAAGCACGCAAGGCTGGAATCTTTTTACCTAACACAAACAACTGCCAATACAAATGTGGACTAACAGCACACTGTCAGTTCTCAACGAAGATAGGATAACAAATGGAAGAATGGAAACTGCAAGTATCATACAAGACACCTGCTGGGGATATGATTAATATCCGTGCTAACACTGCTGATGAACTCAGCGTTTTACTAGAAGGCATCGGTGATTACTCAACGCAAGTAGCAGCCGTACAACGATTGGTTGTTGGTGCTTACAATGCAGCCCCTTTGGGGACCACGCCTTCAACTCTAGGCACAGCGCCATCCACTTACTCCGCTCCACCCCAGGTGCAGGCTCCGTTACTTACACCTCCACCAAGCGCAGTAACACCATCAGGGACAGCGAGCCCAACGTGCATCCACGGAGCACGAATCTTCCGACAGGGAGTGAGCAAGAACACTGGAAAGCCTTACGCTTTCTGGGCATGCCCAACTCCTCAGGGAACACCTGACCAATGCAAGCCAGTAAACTAGCGAGAGGGAAACAATGAGCATCTGGGATAATCCTGAGTTCAAGAATGAATCAAGTGGGGCCTATGTTAATTTCAAAAGCATCGGTGACTCAGTAGAAGGAACAGTACTAAGTGTCGGTCTTCAGACATGGGACGATGGTACTATTGCACCAAAGATTGTACTTCATACCAATGAAGGTGAGCGTACGCTAACAGCAGGCCAGGTTCGATTGAAGATGGCACTGGCAGATAAGCGCCCTGAACAGGGTGACTATCTTGCTGTTAAGTTTATATCTATTGAAGACCGTGGTGGTGGTAAGACACTTAAGCACTTCAATGTAGATGTCCGCAAGGCAATGACAGACGCACCGTTTTAATTAAATAGATGAGAGAACGCAGCTACCGAAACGTACCACAGAAGTGGCTGCGTTCTTTCTATAAAGAAGGGAATGATGAAGAATGCGTACACTTGTCCGCTCAGTTGGTCGTTCCAGTATTGGTGGAGAACCGCTCCCTAGTTGCTTTAAGGCATTCGAAAGTAACAAGATTATCATCAGGCGTTCTGAGGTTTCGATGTTCGCCGCTGCGCCTGGAGTAGGTAAGTCAACACTAGCACTAGCACTTGCTTTGAAAATGAAAGTCCCCACACTTTATGTTTCAGCAGATACCAACGCACACACTATGGCTATGCGATTAGCCTCAATGATTTCAGGTAAGTCTCAATCAGATGTAGAAGCATTAATGAATGTGGACCATGGCTGGACTAAGGCAACACTTGCTAAGGGTTCACATATTGTATGGTCATTTGAATCAGCACCAACACTTCAGGATATTGATGAAGAGGTGCAAGCATTCGAAGAACTATGGGGTTGCCCACCAACTCTTATTGTAGTAGATAATTTAATGGACGTAGCCACCGATGGTGGCGAAGAGTTCGCATCTATGCGAGCAGTAATGAAGGAGTTAAAGTATCTTGCGAGAGCGACTAACGCTGCAGTGGTTGTACTACACCACACTTCGGAGGCTGTCCCAGGTAGCCCGTGTCAACCGCGCTCCGCTATTCAGGGCAAGGTTGCTCAACTTCCTGCTCTTATATGTACCCTCGGCGTTGTTGGTACTTCTATGGGTGTTGCACCTGTTAAGAATAGATACGGTAGAGCTGATGCAGGAGGAGGACTCATGACATGGGTAGCCTTTAATCCAGAGTATATGTTCATCGACGACATACCAGAGAATGTGTAGATATGACAACTAGAAAAAGCCATAAGGCTAGAGGAGCAACCTTTGAAACAGACTTACGAAATTACTTTCGCACAAATGGATACAACGCTGAACGACTTGCAAGAACAGGTGCACGAGATGAAGGAGATATTGTTGTCTCTTCGGATTTCCTTGGCTCGATTGGAGTCATTGAAGCAAAAGCCCCAGGTGCAGGAAACAAAGTCGACCTCAGTGGTTGGACCAGAGAAGCGCAGTTGGAAGCAACGCATTATGCTGAAGCCCGAGGATTATCGAGAGACCAGATTACACCTGCGCTCATCATTAAAGCGAGAGGCAAAGCCATTGCGGACGCCTACTTGGTATTTAGATTAGGGGATATATTCGGTGAATGATTTACCTAGCATCAAGTCAGTGCTTGAACACTACGGTGCTAGTATTCTTCGTGACCATGGACAAGCAAACCTTAAGTGTCCATTCCATGGGGACAGCCATCAATCAGGTACAGCTAACTTAGATAACAATCTTTTTGTTTGTTTCGCGTGTGGTGTACAAGGAAATAGTTTACAGATTATTGCACAACAGGAAAGGTGCGACATACATGAAGCAGCAAAGTTCGCAGAAGGAACTCTTGGGCATAGCATCAAAGAAGTATCAGGAAAGTATTCATCTGGCCGAAGACTACCTTCGAAGCAGGGGTATCACAATGGAAGTGGCACGGTTGGCACGATTAGGCGTAGTCGCGGAGCCTGAGCCAGGACATGAACAGTACACTGGAC
>Ga0209084_1000402_pt1 | contig 40349 bp, 72 predicted proteins | sample C_130820_MF_Meta_FD_187309 | JGI IMG/M metagenome (GOLD analysis project Ga0209084, IMG submission 187309) | Freshwater microbial communities from Lake Croche, Canada to study carbon cycling - C_130820_MF_MetaG (SPAdes) (version 2) | ecosystem: Environmental > Aquatic > Freshwater > Lake... | reverse complement strand
TTGTGTACGCTGGTAAATACGGTGTTGCTAACGGTGTTGGCGCTGTTGCGTTTACTCCAGTTGTTCCATCAGGCACTTTGACTGCTGTTACAGGTTCTAACAGTTCTTTCACTGGTTCTACCACTGAAACTACTTTGATCAACGTAACTGTTCCTGCTGGTTCTATTGGCAACAACGGTCAAATCGTTGTGACTTCTAACTGGGCTTGCAACAACTCTGCTGGCGCTAAAACAGGTACTGTGTACTTAGGTGCTTCTGCAATTGGTACTGCATCTTCTTACACAACTTCTACTGGTGGCAGTTCTATGAACTCTATCCGTAATCGTGGTGCTTTGGGTGTTCAGTCTACCCAATTGATTGGTGGCGCAGCCGCTAGTGCTCATGTTTACACAGCAATTGACACATCAGCATCTGTTGCATTGACCATTACTGGTGACACTGCTACTGCTACTGACCACATTATTCTTGAAGGCTTCACTGTTACTTTGAATCCTAAAGACTAATCTTTCTGAAAGGGCTTCGCAAGAGGCTCTTTTGGTAAGGAGTCGTTATGGAATTGAATTTAAATAATGAAGAAGCAAAGATTGACGAAAGATACTATTCCAAAGGTATCCTTGAAGCTGGGGTTGAAGGCTTACTAGCAAGAAACGACAAAATGTACAACGAGGTCAAGTCTGGTACTTGGTCTCAAACATTCAATACTGACAATATTAACTATAAAGTTGGTGCTGTTGATGGGGAACGATATGTCCAGTATGAACAAAAGAATGTTGAGAATGTTAAACAATTTTGCAAAGAGCGTAGAGAGTTTCACGCAATTCATGGGACGGACAATCCAATGTTTGCTGGCACATTCCACGCTATGCAGTTACCTAAGTGTTTTGCCCATGAAATTAGTTCTAAATGGTTTAGTAATAGACCGTGGGAACTGATAAAACAAGACAAAAAGGACAAAATACTGTTCTATGCAATAGTCAATGAGTATTATTCTGACTTTATCTGTCACCCCTCTGGAAAGATACCATTGCCCTATAATCCCGCTATACCGACAAAGTAAGGAAAATTCATGTCCTTGTATATTCAATCTGCTAACGCATTAGTAAGTCGGGTAGCACAGTGGGTAGGGGCAATTCCTAAAGCCACAGCTATTACGGCTTCTGCCTTTAATTCAAGTACGGGTGTAATTACAGTATCTCCCACGCCTGTTGGAACAATTAATATTGGCGACTTTATTGGCATATCAATCTCAGGACCATTTACACCAGTTTTAGCTGTAACTAGCACTACTATTACTGTTAGCGATCCAGATGGAGTCTGGTCTTCTGCAACTTATTCAACTTTGGTATTACTGCTTCCTTCGCAAGCATCATTAGAGATTCAATCTTGTATTCAGCTTGCTGAACTAAAGATGCGTACCTTGGAATTACCTGGTCTACGTAGTAACCCTTATGACCCTACATCACCAGCAATAATTACAACAAATTCAGAAGGTTTGGCTCCTATCCCTGCGGATATGAACATTCCTATTTTGTTTTTCCAAGAAACGCCAGGCGCTAATACAAGTCCTTCTGCTACTGGGTTTGGTCCTTGGATCATGTATGACCGTGTGGGTGACCGTGAGATTATTCGCAGACGCATGATTGACCAACTTTATGTTCGTCCATTTGGCGTACCAAGAGTGATACGGGGCAGTTTCTCAGAGGTTGGCCCTAACTACGTGTTTACGCCTAACCCTGGCAATGCAGTAGTGATCAAAGCGTATTACATAAAAACATTTCCATTTCTTTTTGGCCCAACGGATGATGCATTAAATCCTATTGTCCAAAATAACGCTGTATTGGCTTCATTTCCCGAAGGTTACCTTTATGGTACTTTGTGGGCTTACTACGATAAGAATAAAAACACAACAGAATCTCAAAAATGGCTTGCGCGTTTAGATGAATCGTATGGCTTGATTGAAGACCAGTACAACAAAGGTCGCTGGAAAGGTGGAGATCAACACCTCACCTCAGAATTTCAACCCCGCGACTATCGCTACAGCTTTAAGTAAGGAAGCAAAATGGCTACAAGCGGTTTATATAACGGTGGCACTGAAACCAATGGCCTTTATGGAAATACCATTTCTTTTGGTGGTACATATTTTGAATGGTTTATTTTTCAGGACTCTGCAACTGCTCCCGCAACCCCAACTGGTGGGTCATGGAGTTTTACAACCAATAGTGGTACGGCTCCAACTGGCTGGTCATTGTTGCCACCTGCTACGCCAACAAATCAAGTTTGGGTTTCAATTGCTTTGGTTAACTCCAAATCAACGGCAGCATTAGCTTGGACAGTTCCTGGACTTTTTGGCGTAGTTCCTAACTTTACATTTCCAACGCCTGTTACTGGCGCGGCTGGTTCTAATGCTTCTGTAACTAACACTGGCACTGCTACTAACCCAATCCTTACCTTTACCATTCCTCGCGGGAATACGGGCGCTACGGGCGCTACAGGGGCTACAGGAGCCACAGGTGCTACAGGTTCTGCTGCCACAGTTGCCGCAGGAACTACCACCACAGGCGCGGCTGGGACATCTGCATCTGTTACCAATTCGGGTACAACAAGTGCCGCTGTTTTTGATTTTACAATTCCTCGCGGTGCTACAGGGGCTACGGGTGCGACAGGTGCGACAGGTGCAACAGGGACTGCCGCTACTCTTACACTTGGTACAACCACTACAGGCGCGGCTGGTAGTTCAGTTGTTATAACCAATTCTGGAACGACAAGCGCTGCGGTATTTAATTTCACAATTCCTCGTGGTGACACGGGCGCTACAGGAGCTACGGGCGCTACGGGAGCTACGGGAGCGCAAGGCGTACCAGGCATTAATTGGCTTGGCACATGGAGTAGCGGTACAACATATGCTATCCGTGATGCTGTAACTTATAACGGTACTTCTTATTACGCTGTTGCCGCCAGTACAAACCAAGCACCTCCCAATGCAACATATTGGAATGTACTTGCCCAAAAAGGAACTGATGGATCTGGTGCGGTAAGTTCAGTTGCACTATCTGCTCCTGCATTATTTACTGTTAGCGGAAGTCCTATAACTTCTAGCGGTACATTGGCATTAAGTTATAGCGGTACAGCACTGCCCGTAGCTAATGGGGGTACAGGAGTTACAACATCGTCAGGTGCTAATAGCGTTGTTTTGCGAGATGCAAGCGGAAACATTACAACTAATTGTTTGTTTGAGGGATATGTATCTCAAGCGGCAAGCGGTACGACTATTACGCTTACTGCTGCATCCGCACAAAATTATCAAATTACGGGCTCTGGTGGTCAGACAATTAAGTTACCAAGTGGCACAACGCTACCAAATGGTGCATTGTTTACATTTAATAACAACCAGTCTTCTGGTGCTATTACTGTACAGAATAATTCTTCTACAACTATTGCAACTATCCAGTCAGGCGGTTATGTAACTATTGTTTTGTTGGATAACTCGACTGCTGCTGGTTCGTGGGATAGACATGATTCAACGCCATCCAATGTTTCTTGGTCAACAAATACTCTAGATTACGCTGGTTCGATTACAAGTGCCACATGGAATGGAACTACTGTTGCTATTAACAGAGGCGGTACGGGTCAAACAACTGCAAATACTGCATTTAACGCATTAGCCCCATCACAAACATCAAACACAGGCAAATACCTGACTACTGATGGCACTAATACAAGCTGGGCAAGTGTTGTAGCAGGTGCTACGTTAAGCAATGATACAAGTACAGCATCCAATTTGTACCCAATATTTGCTTCTGCTACATCAGGTACACCAACAACTATATACACAAGCAATGCCAATTACTTGTACAAGCCTTCTACTGGCGAACTACAAGCATCTCAATTGGTTGCAAGTAATGGCATAGTCGTTAACAGTGCAACTATATCTGCAAGTTATACGGTAGCAAGTGGATTCAACGCAATGTCTGTTGGCCCTGTTACTGTTGCTTCTGGTCAAAGCGTAACCGTCACTAGTGGACAAAGGTGGGTAATTCTATGAGTTCAGTTGTTATTTCAGGCGATACATCGGGTACGGTAACCCTACAAGCGCCAGCTGTTGCTGGTACGACAGTTTTAACTTTACCTTCAACAACTGGTACGGTTATGGCCCCAACTTCAAATGGAACATCGGGTCAAGTTTTAACTTCTTCTGGTTCTGCTACGCCAACTTGGTCAACACCAAGTGCTGGTTCATTGATTTATTTGTCTACTGTGACTGCAAGTAATTCCGCAACTGTTGATATTGAAACAACATTTAGCAGCACTTATGATGCGTATCTTTTAGTTGTTAGTAATTTAGTAGTGGGAAATGACAACGCTACGCTAGTAGGCAGATTTAAACTAAATGGTGCTTATGTGACTACTAGCACTTATTACGGTAAATTAATGAATCTTGTTAGCACTACAGGTACATTTAATGCTGACAATACTAATGGTTTAACATCGTTTTATATTGGGACTAACTTAGGCGCGGATACTTCTGATATAGCAGGATTCAATATAAATATATATAACCCAAGTAGCACAACAAAACAAAAAAGGGTTGTGTTTTCTGGAGTTGCATCTGCCTCATCGGGGGTTGGCGCTAGTCAAACTACAACATTTTTTGGGTCTGGGTCTAACTCTGGTACGGGGGCAATGACGGGACTTCGTTTATTTATGAATTCTGGAAATATTACTTCAGGAACATTCCGTTTATATGGAATTTCAAACAGTTAAGGAAACACCATGTCAAGACATCACATGACGGCAGAAGGCCCAGTGCCATTTACCGCTGAAGAAGAAGCGGAATGGGATGCTATGGAATTGGCGTATGTACCTCCCATTGCACCAACCGAACTAACCAAAGAACAACTGTTTGCAGAGTTACAAGCGCTGACAGCAAAAATTAACGCACTGGGGTAAAACATGAGTTCAATAGCAGCAGGAACCACAAGCGGAACCGCTTTAGTCTCAAGTGCAGACACAAGTGGTGCGTTAGTTTTCCAAACCAATGGAACAACAACAGCGTTAACTTTGGAAACAGATCAGAACGCTACATTTAATGGAGCATATACAGAAAAAGTATATACAACCACTGTTACCTCTACCATTACGTTAGCTTTGACTAATGGCACTGTTCAAATCATTACTTTGACTGCGTCAACGGCCTGTACTTTTACTATGCCAACAACAACTGCTGGTAAATCCTTTGTTTTGTTACTTAAACAACCTGCAAGCACAGGAAATGGAACGGCAACATTTACTAGCGTAAAGTGGGGAACTGCTGGCGCACCAACAATTACTGCTACTGCTGGCAAGATGGATATTCTTACTTTTATATCTGATGGAACAAATTGGTATGGTTCTATTGCTCAAGGCTATACGCCTTAAAGAAAAAACATGTTTGCTTATACAAAACTAATGCAAACAATGGCGGGTGGACCGCTGTATATGGACGTTACTACGTCTGGTGCAAGCGTTAGCACATCTGGAAATTATAAGATTGCAACCTTTAATGGCACTGGTTCATTTACTGTAAATACAGTTGGTTCGGATATAACTGAAGGTTCAGCAGTAGATTATTTGGTTATTTCTGGTGGCGGTGGTGGTGGCTATGACAGAGGCGGCGGTGGCGGTGCGGGGGGTATGCTTAGCGCCACAGGTCAAGCTGTTTCTGTACAAACGTATACGGTTACAGTAGGCGGCGGTGGTGTTGGCGGGAATGTAAATGGTACAACAAGAGCAGGTCTTGGCATCGCGTCATCTATTTCTGGAATCATTTCAACGTCTGGCGGTGGCAGCGGTGGTACGGGCGGCGGCGGTGCAATTGGTAATGGTAGAAATGGTGGTTCTGGTGGCGGCGCAGCAGGTACTGGTTCTGGTTCTGGAACTGTTGGTACAGGCACATCTGGAGAAGGAAATAACGGCGCGTTAGGCGCTTTTACACCTTATATAGGTTCTGGAGGTGGTGGTGGCGGCGCAAATGCGGCTGGCGGTGCTGGTACTATTTTTGTCAATGGTAACGGCGGCGCTGGTCGAGCCTCGTCAATTACAGGGTCTTCGGTAACCTACGCTGGCGGCGGTGGTGCTGGTGGTGATTCCGTATTGGGCGGTACTGGTGGCGTTGGTGGCGGTGGCGCTGGCGTAAGTTCAGGCACTGGTGGTGCTGGTACTGCTAATAAGGGCGGCGGTGGCGGTGGAAGTCTAAATTCAACTGGTGGTGCTGGCGGCTCTGGCATTGTTGTAATCAAATGGAGATTTCAATAATGGCGCACTTTGCTCAACTAGACACAAATAATATTGTTCTTCAGGTTTTAGTCGTTGAAAATTACATAATTAAAGACGACCAAGGCAACGAACAAGAACAACTTGGCATTGAGTTTTTAAAATCTTTAATTGGTCCTGAAACTATTTGGAAACAAACAAGTTATAACGCCAATTTTAGAAAGAATTATGCAGGAATAGGTGACACATACGATGTAACCCGTAATGCGTTTATTGCTCCTATGCCGCCTCCATTTTCAAATGGGGATGTTTACGAATTAAATGAAGAAACCTGTAAATGGTTTGACCCTAAAGCCCCTGAACATCGCGCAAGAATAGGAGTATCCCGTGTTTAACAATCTTTATACTGATATAAAAATTGTAGATAATGTATTTGTAAAAATACACCATTTTGTGCGTGTTGGTGATACCCATCAAGGTCATGCCCATACTTTTGACCATATTACATTGCTGTCTTCTGGTTCAGTAAAAATGGTGCATGATAATGGCGAACAAGAGTATAAAGCCCCACATTTAATTGTTACACCCAAAGGTGTTACGCATAAATTTACAGCTTTAGAAGAAAATACTGTTTTTTGTTGTATTCATGCTATTCGTGATGGTGACGGTGTTGATGATGTTGCATCTCCAGATATAACAACAGAACAAGCATTTGAGTTGATGACAAAATATTCTTTAACAACTTAAAAATTAGCCAAGGATAATTAGTATGACAGTCATAATCAATGGTAGCAATACACCTACAGCAGGTGGCGTAACGTATGGAAATGGTTCTGCTTACGCTACTACAGCGGCTGGTACTTCTGGGCAAGTTCTTACTTCTGCTGGTTCAAGCACACCTACTTGGTCAACACCTGCTGGTGGTTTTTCTACCATTCAATTATTTACAACATCAGGAACATTTACCATTCCATCTGGAAAAACAACTGTAAAAGTTACGGTTATTGGCGGTGGTGGTCAAGGTGGTACAGGTTCTGGAGGAGGGCGTGATTCTCTAGGTTTTGGTGGTGGCGGTGGTGGTGCTGGAATATCTTATTTAAGTTCATTGACACCAGGAAACACAATTTCAGTAACTGTAGGCGCAGGTGGTAGTGGCGGCAGTGGTGGTGGCAATGACGGTGGCAATTCATTAATACAATCAGGAACACAAACCATTACAACAATTACTGCGTTAGGTGGCAGTGGTGGTGGTCCAAATGGAGTAACTCCACCAACTGGAACAGGTGGAACTTGCAGTGGTGCAAATTTAAATATTCAAGGTAGTTCAGGCGGTGCTGGATCTAATATTGCTACTAACAATAATTGGGGTGGCAATGGTGGTAGTTCTATTTACGGTGGTGGTGCTGGTGTTTCTGGAACTACAGTTGGGACAAATGGTGGAAATTACGGTGGTGGAGGAGGCGGTGGTAGAGGTACGATATCGAATAGTGATGGTGGCGCAGGTGCAAGTGGTATTGTAATTTTTGAATATTAAGGAGTAATTATGCGCGCACACATTATTGAAAATGGAAAAGTAATAAATACAATTGAAGTTGATTCACTTGAATTTATGCAAAATCTTGTTGAAGCTACTGAAGGTGGTATTGGGTGGTCATATGTAAATGGTCAATTTGTTGATAATCGTCCACAGCCAGAAATAGTTACGCCACCCGCGCCAACCAAAGAAGAATTATTTGCTAAATTGCAAGAGCTTCAAACACAAATTCAAGCGCTAGGGTAAATATGAGCGACTATCAAAGTCTACGAACCCTTTTTACGGCAATGTCGTTTACGCCAGATGTGCCTAGCAATGCGCTTGGTACAAATGAGTACAACAGCGGAAAGAACGTAGAAGCTGATGTTCGTGGAGTGAAGAAGATATATGGCGAACAGGAAATACTGTCTGCCATTACTGATATGCCTATCTTCATGGAGGGCGGTTATCGATCTGAAACTGCTTGGGCTTACATTGTGGCTACACGCAATAGTTCCAGCCAAGGTAAATGGTTTTTAATTACTAGTTCTGGTATAACAAACATAACCCCTGGCGTAGGTTCTAATCCAAACGTATATCTATCTGGTTATACAGAAGACATTAATATCACCTTTTCAGCGGTTGGAAATGTTTTCTTTTTAAACGATACCTTGAGTAATCCAATGTATCTATTGCCAACTGCTACTGAGTTGACAGTAACATCTAATGCCACATGGAATTATGAAAGTGGAATAACTAGTACAACTGCTAGTTTTGTCCGTAATTACTGTTCACCAAACGTAGGCAACATCTTGGTGGCTGGTAACTTAACCAAAGTTGCTAGTGGCATTACAACTAACTATCCGACAACCATCCGTTGGTCACAAGCATTTGCTAATACAGGCATTCCTGCTACTTGGCAGCCAACCCTGTCTAACATTGCCAACGAGCAAGAAGTCCCAGTTCGTGGACCATTGGTAGACGGATTCTTTCTTGGTGCTAACTTCTACTTATGTTCCTATTGGGATACCGTGGTAATGGCTCCTATTGCTTATCAAAACAGCACAGCGCCTGTATTTGGTGTGCGCCTGTTTAACCAAGGTCGTGGCTTACTAAACAATAACTGTTGGTCAAATACTGATAGTGCTGTTTATGGCCTCGATGCCCGTGATATCTGGATATTTAACGGATCAGATTTTGCACCTTTGGGTAACCAAAAAGTTAAAGATTACTTTTACAACAACCTAAGTACTGCTTATTCTGCTCGTACATTTATGGTTAACAACACACAGAAAAACCAGATTGAGATTTACTATCCCGATCTGACTTCTAGTGGTTGGTGCAACAAGATGTTGTCATATCGTTATGATTTGCAAATTTGGAATGCACCCAAAGACATCTCAAATGCTTGCATGGCTACCGAAGCGCCTAAGTTTATAGATGGAGCTTTTAAATTAGCCTCTCGCGTGGTTACATACGCCCGTGCTGGCGTGTCAGGACAAAAGTTAGTACAGACTGCTGTGGGTAACTCGTTTATCAACAGTGGCGCTATTGATTCTCAGTTTGAGCGTAATAACATGGTTCTTCAGTCTCCTGAAGGTACTGTGCCTTATTCATCTAAAGTCTATGTCCATAGATTGCTTCCTGAGATATCAGGCTCTGGAAAGATCAACATTACTTTGGGCGGTGCTAATTCAACTGCACAAGCAGCCACATATGGTCAAACAGATTCAACCCTGATAGACACCAATACGCCTTGGGTTACTACTCAGCAAAACACATTTAGAACAATGTCTGTTAAGTTTGGATCTAATGATGCAACTGATACATGGAACATGACTGCTATTAACTGGCAAGCCACAGTTACTGAGGATGCGTTCTAATGAACTTTAATTTAGGCGCAATAGCATCACCTACTGAGATATCAGGGGCGATTAACTATTTGCTGGCTAACTTTAACCCTGGCATTGCCACTGATCCAGTAACAGGCCAAGTGACGGGTCCAACTGGAAATATTCTTGGTTACCTATACAAGTACATTGCTATCAAATATGCGGATAGTGCTGATGGCGCTGTAAATTTTAGTAACACTCCTACCAATAGACTTTATTTTGGTGTAAGAAATACTGATAGTTCAACTGAATCAACTAATCCAGCGGATTATGTTTGGACTCAAGTATCAGGTGGTTTTGGAACAACTAAATCACTTTGGTATGCAGTAACAGGTGGTCGCCAAATTCAGTTTGGCGTTTCAGTTCTTGCATTTGATGTAGGGTATGTACAAGATATTGGCGTATCTATTGACCTAGATGTTATTACTTCATCATTGACAAGTGATTCATTTGGGACTACGTTTGCCCCATCTACTTATCAAGTTCCATATACAAATGCTCCTGTATTTACAGGAATAATCTGTCGCTTATACGGTACAAATGCGTATGGTTCTGTTGATTTTGTAGCTTCTCAAACAGACTCAGACGGGGCGTTTGTAAACAATACATGGCGTATTGGTAACAGTTCTACTACTGGCTATACGGATATTGTTAAAACCAATATAACCATTGCTGATCCAACAGATGGTGGTTCATATGCTGTATGGCCTATTCCTACGGCTATGGCTGCTAATAACGCAACTATGGCAGTTCCTGTTAGATACAAGGACAATGCTGGAACTATTAGGCAAGCAGCAATATCAACAATGCAGTTTGTGTTTACTTATGGTGGTAAGAACTCAACCATTTGCTATGCCTTGTATAACGGCAATCCAACGGTTACAGGGTCTTCTGTTACCAAGTCTGGAACATCTGTACCAGCTACTACAGACTTCTCTCCTACGTCTGCTACAGCGTTTACCTATGCTGTACAAAACCCAGGCGCTTCTCAGGCCATGTTTCAGTCAGACGGCATATATGACCCAGTAGCTAACACTACTAACTGGAATACACCTTATTTGTCTAACCTTCGGGTTGGTCAGTTATCTGCTATTACTGCCGATCTTGGAACTATTAATGCTGGAACTATTAACAGTATTACTTTAAATTCAAGTTCAATCAATGGCGGCACTATAAAGATAGGTTCTGGTCATACGCCTAGTAGCAATGCTTTTGAGATAACAAGCGCTGGTGTACTTTGGGCAGATAACTTATTTAGTGGCGTTGGTTACTTTGCAAACAGTTACTACACATCTAACAATCCGCTAGTTGCGTATAGTTATGGAAACATAGAAGGTTTTATTGGTGGCATTAGTGCCGCTGGTTCTGGTGGTGCTAACGCTCATGGAGTGCGTGGAGCTAACTACAAAGCCTCTACAACCACCTCAGGACTAGTAGGTGCTGCCAATGGGTATGACTTCTATGCTGACGGCTCTGGCACTAACTATGGCCCGTTTACGGGAACTCACGATTCATTAGTCCCAATAGGGTCTACTTTTACTGTTGGCGACATTGTTGTTGACGAACAAATTATTGAGCGTAATGGAGTTTCCTCAACCATAGCCCTTGTTGGAAATAGTACAACAGCCAATCAATCAGGGGTTATTGGAGTGGTTTGTGCAGAACCAAGCCCCTTGAATGACCAAAGACCATCTGCGTTTATTGACAGTATTTCTGAAGTAGACGGCAAAACCGTTACTACTATGAAGGCTAGTTACTACACATCCTGCGGGATATACAACTTTATGCCATTAAACGCTGTGGGTGAAGGGCAGATTAATGTGTGTGGAATGGGTGGTGATATTCAAACTGGCGACCTAATATCAGCAAGTTCTGTTATTGGCAAAGGTATGAAACAATCGGATGATCTGGTGCATCAATACACCGTGGCAAAGGCTAGGGAATCTGTAACTTTTGCTAGTCCAACCGAGGTAAAAATGATTGCTTGCATATATATGTGCGGCTAACAAAGGAAATATATGGCTTATAAAGACCTTAATGATTTATACCAGCAGGTATTGGGCAGAGCGCCTGATCCTAGTGGACAACAATATTGGCGCACTCTTGACGTTAATGAAGACAATGGCCTTGAATTGTTTAAACGGGCGGCTGCTCCTGAGTTGGCTAGAACAGGTTATAGACCTCCACCTCCTGGACAAACGCCACCACCTGCAATTGCACCCACCTCTACGGCTCCTGCTAGTCCTGCGCAGACTATACAGCCTGTTGGTGGTTCTGCTGGGCAGATTGATACAGGTTGGAATGCTCAGAATCAAACTTATGGCAGTCCAAACACACAAGGTTTGATTTACGGTCAGCCTATGAATGGTCAACCAGCGGCTGGTACACCTCAAAAGGCTCCAATGCCTGGCGGTGGTAAAGGCGGCAATTATGCTAATACTGACTATGCACCCAGAGAAGCGCCATCTGGTAATTTTAATGCTTTGATGGGTAAAAGTGGTCAAACTTTAGGTAGTCAAGGCGCTTCAACTAACTCAGCAACCTCTGGTCAACCACAAATGGGACAACCAAATGCTTACCCTAATACTGTAGGTATGAAGGATAATTCAAGAAATACTACTGCTACAACTGGCGGTAAAGGTAAAGGAGTTTAATATGGGTGGAGGAAAAGGTTCATCATCAGGTAGCCAACAAGTTCAATTAACCCCTGAACAAACACGATTACTTGGCGCACAAACAGATTTTCTAACTGGCACAGCATTTCCTGCTTATCAAAAAGTATTGGGAATGGCAAATGATGTTTATGGAAATACTAACAAAGCGACAACAAATGCAGCCAATACAGCAAGTAATGTTGCTGGGCAAATAGGTGCTACCCAACAGAATGCTGGTATCCGTGGAACAAATACGGGTATGCAAGGACTGGCATCTTTGTTTGATCCTAATTACGAAGAAGGCCAAGTTCAAGCTGCATTGCAAGCAGGTCGTGAATCTGCACGTGAATCACAATTAGGTCAAAACGCTATGTATGGCGCTTCAGGTGGTTTAGGTAGTTCGCGTATGGCTTTGGCAGATCAAAACTTATCAAGTTTAAATGCCCAACGTCAAGCCACTGCTGCCGCTAATGCTCGCGCTGGTGTACAAGCCAACAAAGCTGCTGCTGCCAATCAACTGGCTACTTTGGGTGGTCAACAACTTAGTGCTGCTAATCAAGCTGCTGCTGCTCGTATTGGCTATGCAGGTACGCCACAAGATACTTTGGCTAAATATGCCCAAGTTCTTTTTGGAACACCCCAAGCTTCTACTACGCCTGACTTTAAAGGAACTCAAAGCACTACAGGTCAAAGTCAGAGCAAAGGCTTTAAAATTTAAGGATTTAATATGGCAGATAGTCATCCATTTGCAACTGCTGGGTTAAACCAATTTGGTGCTGATAGAAACTTTGCTTTTGGCGGAGATGGTTCTAATGGTATTGGATCTAAATTACTTGGAATGTTTATTGATCAAACTGGATTAAAAGATTATTTAAATGCTAATAATCCTAAAGCTAATCCTGTTGGAGTTAACCCAAATCAATACTCTATTGCTCCAGAACTACCAATATCTAATCAAGGTATGAATGTTATGCGATTACCTGTAGCACCCCCAGGTGGAACTGGTTTAAATGCCAGACCTGCTGGAATACCGCCTAATTTAAATTATCTAAATGGCGGCACAAATCCATTTGTAACACAACAACAAATTGATCCTAATGCCAAGCATGTAGGTGAAATTGTTCAAGCTTGGAATCCATAATGCCTGAATTAACACCAATTGCTCCACCTTCTGACAATGTTGCACAGAAGCCATTATCTATTGTTGATCAATATGAATTAGCAGTACAAGCGCGTGATCCTGTCGCCATGATGAAAGTGGCGCGAGAAACTGTTGGAACTCCAATTTCTAACGTTGCTGTTGAAAATGCTAATAAATTGCAACAATCAACACAAGCTTTTGATAATTTAACTAAACCAATTGAACAGGCTGGTGGTATACAAACTCCAGAAGGCAGATTAAAAGCAGCCGATAGTTGGAAGACGGTTAAAGATCATCCTCAGTGGGGTAATTTTTTAGTTGAACATTTGTTGGGCAACCCTAATGCTCGATTACAAGCAACTGGTGGAAATGTAAAAACATCAATTAGTTATGACGATCAAGGTAATCAACTAGAAGAACATACTAACGAACTAGGTCAACGCGTAAAAGTTGTTGATGTTGCTACACAAAGAGAACTTGGTCCATCAGAATATGGTCGTTTAGGTGGTGGACGCACATCTTTAGAAAACACTTTAGCCCGTAAAGCACAACTAGAAAATCAAAAGCAAAATCTAGAAGAGTTTAATAAGAATCAAAAGGCTACAGGCGCATGGGGAGCAGCAGCGCCAGAACTTAATACTTTGTATGAGCAGAAACAAAAAATGCTACAACAACTGTATGGTTCGGGTTTAAACAATAAACAACTTGAAGAACTTGCAAGTTTTACAACGCGCCAAATTGGTTCAAGCCAATCCATATCTAAAGGCTTTACTGATTTAGATCAATTTGTTAAATCTCGTGGAACTAATGTTGATGAAGCTGTTGCCAAAAGCGCTAAAGCAGCCGCATCTCGTTTGGGATTGAAAGTTGAAGCTGATGGTTCTATCAAGAACTCTAAAGGTGAAACTGTTAATGCCAGTGCTTTGGCGCAGTTACAAAAGAATTTCTCTGAAAGTAATTCATCAGAACAAAACTATAGCCAAACACAAGCCGATGCAGCAAAAAGCATGGTGTACAAAAATCTTGGTTTAAAAGAAAAGCAAGTATTTGACAGTATTCTTGAGATTGATCGCAGGATTGAAGACAAGAGTTCTAGATTGTCATCTCAATATGGTCAGCCAAGTTTCTTAATAACTCCTTCAGCAATGTCGGTATCTGATCAATTTGCTCGTGGTGAAGTTCAAGCCATTATTGGTAAATTTAATTCTGTTGCTTTACAAGAATTCCAGAACTGGAAAGATGACAAATTAAAAAGTTATCCTTCAGGACAGGTTCCTAATCCCAATGAACTAGAACAAGCATTTATTAAGACTCCTATATATAAAGAATTAAAAAATAAATATATGGAAGAAACTACAAATGTAAGGTCTAGACCAGTAGAAGCATTCCCAGAAACACCTGCACCTACTCCAAACAAAGTTCAGCGTGAAGAGCCAAGACCATCTCCTACCGAAGCGGGTAAAAGAGAAGAAACAAGAGCGCAACTTCGTCAAAAGAATAGGAAGGAATAAACATGGCATTTGATGCAGAAAATTACCGCAAAGAAGCCAAGGCTGCTGGTTTTACTGACGAAGAAATTGAACAAGATATAGCAGAAGAAACAAAAGGCGCTAAACCTTTTGCTGGCGATGCAAACATGGCTAACGTAAAAGTTGACCAGTCAACATTTGGAATACCTGATTACACTGTTCCTGCTGTGGCTGGCGCTACTGCTTTTGGAGGTGCTATTCTTGCTCCAAAGGTTTATAAGTCTATAAAAGATAGATTTATATCTCCAGGCCAATCTGTTGCTCCAATTGAGCCAATGATGGATGTTAGCCAGCGCCCTCTTGGTAGACAAGAGCCAAGATTGGTTGGCGACCTATTGCCAGAATCTAAGTTGCCAACTCTTCCGCAACAAACCATAGCGCCTATTCCAGAAGTGCCTACCGTTCCATTAAATACTTCTGTTGGTAATCCACCAAAAGATATGGGGCTTATTAAACAATCTGAGCAAAACAAACTTAAAAACGAACTTGCCAAACAAAAGACAATAGGTGTAAATCCTTTTGAGGGCGCTTCAGAACTTAGGACTGGTACTGGTAAACCTGCGTTTGAAGGTATGAATCCTGAGGGCAAGATGAGATCTACTTATCCATCGATAAGGGATGTACCTCAGGGTAAAGCGTTTATTCCAAATGCACAATACATTGATGTATTAAGAAACGATCTTGGTCAGCCAACATACACACAATCATTTACTGGTCGAGATTTTCCTACGGAATATAAAGGTTCTATTGAAACTGGCAAAGAAATAAATAGAAGTTTAGGTAGAGAAACTCGCGCTCAATTAGAAGCTAGAGGTGTTCCGCATGAACAAATGCCAGAACCTACAAAAGGCATTCTTGAACGAGTAGGTGGTCCAAAGGGATCTAAAGTAATTAAAGTTGGTGGTGTTGCTGGCGCATTAATTTCATTGGCTGATTTGGCTAAAGCAGAAAACCTACGTCAAGGTGTTGGCAATGTTGCTGAAGGGTTATTACCAATAGGTATGACTTCATCTGAACTTGCACCTGGCACACTAACTGAGAAACAATTAAAAGCATTTCAAGAAGCCCAGAAGTTGGGTAGCCCATATCGTTCAGTACCCCCACCGAGATAATCATGACACATCAAGACGAAACCGTAGGGGCTATAGCCACCAAAATAGCACCTCCAGTAGGAGTATCCTTGGCGACCGTATATGGTTATCAGGTCAGTGAACTAGTCCTTTGGGCTACTTTGATATACACGATTCTGATGATTGGTCTAAAGTTATACCAAATCTACAAAGAGGTGAAAGATTGAACCCACCCTTATCTTCGCAGGATGCAAACTTGCCTACGAAGGAATCAAGTCGGCAATTGAAGCGTACCAAGACATCAAGAGGACTGGTGGCGAGGTTGCAGGTATCGCTGGTGAGGTCGGTGGGTTACTCTCGAAATTCTTTCACGGTCAAAGCCAGCTAGAAGAAGATTATCAGAAGAAGACTGAAGAGACTAAAGAGTTAGCCAAACAGGGCAAGGTCAAGAATGTAACCCTGCAAGCCATAGACAATGTAATGCATGTCCGTCAGATCAGACAGTATTACAAAGACTTAGAACACATGGTTAGATACGAGTTGGGTATGCCTGACTTGTGGGTTGAGATACAAGCAGAGCGTGACAAGTTGATTGAAGAAGCTAAAGCAATAACTAAACTACAACAAGAAGCTGAGAGACAAGAGCAATTAAAGAGGCAAGAAAAGATACAAAGGATCAAAGATAAAGTACATATATACATAGCAATACTGATTGCAGCGGTTTATGTGTACATTTCTGTTTGGTCTTTAACTTGGTTAGTTGAGTATGACAGGGAATGGAGATGGGGATACTGATATGGGAGATTGCTGTTATGGTAGTTGTCACCATACTTATCGCTGTGGTGGTAATTTGCGCGTCTTGGTTTGTGCGTGAGCATGACAAACGTGCTGACTACTATAAGAAACAAGCAGAAATCTGTTGGAGAAATAAATGAATGAATTATTTGGTTTACTCAAGGGCTTGGCCCCTTCATTGGCGACTGCTGTGGCAGGTCCTTTGGGTGGTATGGCTGTTACCGCTTTGGCTAACAAGTTTGGTGTTGCTGATTCTGTCGAGTCGGTTGCTAAAGCTATTGCTGGCGATCCACAAGCGGCTCAGAAGCTGGCTGAACTAGAGTTAGAGTATGCGAAATTGGATGCTGCTGACCGTGATTCTGCCCGTAAGAATGAAGCAGCCCTAGCGACGAGCGAGAACACCCCTCTGCTCAACAAGTCAGTAACACCTATTCTAGCGATTGTGGTGGTGGTTGCATGGGGACTTATCCAGTATCACTTACTAACCCATGTCGTACCCAATGAAATGCGAGAGATCATTATTCGTGTACTAGGTACATTGGATGGTGCATTGGTTATGGTTTTGTCTTATTACTTTGGCGCAAGCCATAAACACTAATATGTTGTTATCACCACATTTTTCCCTTGAAGAACTTACCGTCACCGATCACAGAGAGTTTGACAATACCCCTAACAGTTCTGAAATCAACAACCTTAAACGTGTTGCAGACTTGCTAGAACAAGTTAAGACACTGATTGGTGGCAAGCCTATTATGGTTAACAGTGCCTTTAGGTGTAAGCAGGTCAATGATGCCGTAGGGTCTAAGGATACTTCTCAGCACCGTGTAGGGTGCGCTGCTGACATCAGAGTGCCAGGTATGACACCAGATGAAGTAGTCAAGGCTGTAATGGCCTCAGGCATTAATTACGACCAGATCATTCGTGAGTTCAACTCATGGACGCATATCTCTGTACCAAATAATCCATCAGGTACACCACGCAAACAAGCATTAATTATTGACAAACAAGGTACTCGTACTTATTCATAAATAAGTCATATAACCTTTGTCTAATACGCACCATGAAAATACAGCGAGTAGATACGCGGCTCGACTCTGTGCAGACGAGACTGTCGGTACTTCAAAAGAAGTGTTTACCTTATGACAAGCCTTATGACACAAATCATGGCTATTGGTGGATTGCTACTCAGGATGGGGTGGATTGTGCTTTCGCAGGTCTTATTTGTAGTCCTTGGTGGTCTGATTGCGGTTACCTTATACGCTGTGGCGTTGTTCCTGATCATCGTGGACAAGGGTTACAGAAGAAGTTTATTCGGGTCCGCATCCGACAAGCAAAAGCTCTCAAAATGAATTGGGTTATTACAAGCACATACGATAACCCTGCTTCAGCAAATTCTCTTATTTCGTGTGGTTTCAAAATGTTTAATCCAACTAAGCCTTGGATGACAAAGCACACAAGTTACTGGCGATTAAAACTGGAGTAGTCATGCCTCAAACACCACGTTTATCAGATGCTGAGTTCATCGAATTATGGAAAACGACAGGTTCTGCGACTGCTATACATAAAGTCACAGGGGGCAATATACGAACCATTCAGAGGCGTAGGGCTGCTTTAGAGACTAAATATGGTCTGTTAATGGAAGCCAAAAATCCTCATGGAAGACCAGAAAGACCACAATCAGCATATGAGCGTAAGCAACTTGGTATCCTAAATGGTACAGGGATTGTTTTTAGTGACGCGCACTATTGGCCTGGCATTGTCACAACAGCTCATAAAGGTCTTTTATGGGCGATTAAAGAGTTTAAGCCATCATTTGTGATATGTAATGGAGATGCGCTAGACGGGGCTTCTATCAGTCGCCACCCGCCTTCTGGTGTATCTGGCAAAGAACCTAGTCTTATTGAAGAACTAAAGGCTTGCCAAGAACGGCTTGGAGAGGTCGAGGAAACAGCCAAGCAAGCCCGTCACAACGTTAAGCTAGTCTATACATGGGGTAACCACGATTCGAGGTTTAACGCCCGTTTAGCAGCCAATGCGCCTGAGTTTGCCAAGACCTATGGTTTTAAGTTAGAAGACCATTTTCCCAACTGGGAATTCTGCATGACTTGCTGGCCTACAGATGATTTGGTTGTTAAACATAGGTATAAAGGTGGTGTTCATGCTACCCATAACAATACCGCGGCAAGCGGAAAGTCGGTAGTGACTGGTCACTTACACAGCCTAAAAGTAACACCTTATGCTGACTATAACGGTAACCGATTTGGAGTTGATACAGGTACACTTGCTGAACCATATGGACCTCAGTTCAGTTACGGTGAAGACAATCCCTTAAACCATAGAAGCGGTTTCGCAATTCTGACATTTAAGGATGGGAGACTTCTTTGGCCTGAACTGGTCCACAAGTGGGACGATGGTCAGGTAGAGTTTAGAGGTCAAATCATTAACGTTTAAAGGATTTATATGTATAAAGTCGAGATCGAATTAAATGGCTGGGGCGAAACAATCACAATGGAAACTAGTGATTTTTCCAAGGTTGCTTTGTTAGCTGAATTTATTGAAGAACAAGAAGAGTGCAACTGGAGCGAAGACGACGAATTAGTCTTTGTTGACGAAGACGGCATCAGCTACTACTACGACGAAGACCTCGACGAGTGGGTTGAAGTAGAAGAAGAAGAAGACGAAGATCAGGAGTAAATCAAGGGCATAGCGTCTTGCACAATTTCTTGGATACAGGCCAAGGTCTGATCCATAGGGACATCGTGTTTACGCTGAGACCTTAATAACTCGCTAATTTCAGATAGGGCTATCCACGCTTCCGCAGCATGGATGGCTCTTTTTGCATCTTCTAGGTCGTCAAACTCTAGAGTGATTTTCATTTGTCCTCCGACAGCATTAGTACTGCTACCAAAGTGGCAACGGTAGCTATTGCTCCAAACATAATTAAGAACACTACCCAAAGAACTGTCTCTAACATATAGCCCTCCATTCCCTTTCTGATCTACCAGAATTAGACCTAGCAGTTTTACCTGTTAACTCGATCATTCCCAGCTTTTGCAACTCTGGCAACCTACGCCATACCTGGTCGTTCCGTAGTCCAGAATACTTTGCTATACCGTCTTTACCCAATGGTCCATACTTTTTTAAGCAAGCATGAATAACTTCCATATGGGCGGGAGCTACATCAGCAACGCTGTGAGCAGCCATATGACTTGTTATTGGATCAAGGACTCGCGCCCTAAAGAATTCCATTAGTTTCATATCTTCCTCATTATTCGTAGATTGAATTCGTTCTCTGGCAGTGTCCAAAAAGCTTGTTTGCATCTGTTTACTTCTTTCATTTTGTATCTGTACGCTGGATTGCAGTCTTCACAAATAGAACATTTATCTTTTGCTATTCGTGCAAATTCTCTCCAACTATCAAACTGTTCCCTTGATTGAAAACATAGGGGGGTGGGGGTGCTGTTATCCATTGTCAGAAGGGGACGTCATCATCCATGTCTTGCACAGTTTTGACGGGAGTGTCTTTCTTGGCAGCTTTAGCCTTTTCCATCACAGCAGAGTTAAATTTCTCGTTTGCATAGATGTAGTTAAACCATTTGCCATCGTCCATCTTCTTGGATGGATACTTTACAAAGTCACCCTTACTGCCAGACATGATGCTGCAACTCTTGATAGTGATAAACGGGTCTACACCTGGTTTAGATGCCAAGATTAAGTTGAAAGAGGGGTACTTACCGTCTTTCCATTCGACTGAGATTTCCATGATTAGCCTTTCTGTTTTTTAATTGCGGATCTGGTTGGTGCTGTTAACAGTCCCCAGAGCCATAGTTTTTGTTCGCTGTCTAGCATTGCTTTGTCGAGCATTTCAGATGCTTCTTTTGCTTTGCCGACACCGACCAATTCCTCACAGGCAACTGCCATACCTTTGAGAAATTCTTGATCCTCTTCGTTAACCTCAGGGCTACCGCGAGGAGTAATTATTGGCGCATCACCTTTGCGACCTGTTGTAGCGTCTAGCGCATCATGTTCAACAATCTCAAGCGCTGCAACCCACAGATACCTGCGGATATATGTCTGCACTGCGCCAAGGTTTTGGACCTCATGACAGCCTTTTAAAGCAGCCGTAGACATAGGACTAGAGATAACTATCTGCTCTTCTGGTATTGACATGTTGATGATTGTCATGGTCGCCATGTCTTTGCCAAAGCTGATAACCGATGTGAGGCCAACCTCATCAAATATATTTAGTGCTGGAATGATAAAGTCACCCAACTCAAAATAGTAATAGTTAGCAAACTTGTTATGTCCTGACTTCTTGAGTTTAGATGCGTGAAATCTAGACCGCGCAATATTCAACTTCTGATATACATTCATTATTCTGCTCCAAATACTAGTTCTAACTCTTCGTTGATGATGGCTTGCTGGTCTTCAGGATATAGATCCCTAAACTCAACAAAGTGATTCTCATGGCAACAGCCAATCTTTTCTTCTTTAGGCTGGCAGCAGTAACAGCAATACTCCACGCTGGATTGCATAAACTCTTGCTTGTATTGCTCGAATAGACTCTTTACTTTCATACTTTCCTCTCTTTTATCATTGCGTCTGCCATCTTGTATGCGGAAATAGCAGTATCTTCTTGACCACATTCTTTTTTAAATTCTGTGTCTGCACAATAACCCTGCATAGCCTTAGCCGCAAAGTAATCACGCAAGGTCATGCCTATTTCATTAGGCCATTGAGTGCGTGGAAATGCTGGTATATCTTTCATATCATTTTCTCCAATGCTTGTATTACTCGGTCGCGCAACATATCAATGATGTTTTGTCCATCAAGGGTTTGCACTTCGTCAATGCTATACATATCGTCATATAGCCTGTGATACACAATGAGAAGCTTTACTTCTTCCCACTGTACGTGTTTAACAAATTGTGATGTTTTCATATTCCAAGTACTAAAGTCTTTTGTCCATGCAATGCTATGGTCCATATGTAATCCACAGTTTGTGTTCTAGTTCTTTTATTTCTTCTTCTATGTAGGTCAACTGGTCATCATCAAGGGTATCGGTAATGTCTAAACCCTTTCTGCTGCCGTCTTCGTCACCACGGTACAGAACTCTGAACTCATATGATTCTGGTTCGCCCCAATTTGGATCGCCAGCACAGTAGTCATACTCTATGTCGCAGACACCTAAGTCGCCTAAGTCAACTTCCATCTTGTCAGTCATGATTCACCTCATTAAACGGATCGCCAAATGTTGATAATGTTCCTGTCTTGACGTTTAAGTAACCACCGCTGGTTTCCTGAATAACATCGCCATCTGTAGAAATCCATGAACTACCAGACTTAGTAAATACATTGCCGTCTTGATCAGTTTTTACACTGCCGAAGGTTGTATATAACTTGTTGGAAAATATATTGAAATCAATCATGGTAACTCTCCATTTCTTCTACTCTTGCTCTTAACTCTTCTATCAATGCTTCTAACTTTTCCATGTACAGAACAAGTTCTGATACTTTCTTGAAATCTAGCTTTAGTTCTTGGTTAACCAGCTTGAGAGCAAACTCTTGACCGCTTGTATAACCTTCCTGCCACGCTGTTAAATAGTCCATACTTTGCTTTTCTTAGCCACCGTTATCTGATGGCATGAAGAGACTTTACATCAACTTTGCGACATTTACTAAACAATTATTTCTATCAATGTTTCAGAAACGATAGGCAGTTTCTATTTAATAGTGTTGTATCATGCGCTATTATCGCACCGTTAACAATAACAAAGGAATGCAATGAAAGTTACAGATTTACCTAAAAACGTCACCCTATACGAGCTGGCAAAAGTGCTTGGCATAACAGCGCCAGCAGCTTACAAATACAAGATTAAGAACAAGATTCCCGACCTGCGCGTCTATCAGTTAAAAGAGAAGAAGCCAGAATGGTTTAAGGAAGAAGAATGCACACAGTAAACATAATTTTGACAGACAAGGAAGATGGAACTCTGGGTGTACAGATCATTGCTGACCCTACAGAAGATTACAGTATCAGTAACCATGTGACCAATCTATTCCTAGAAATGCTTGCTGATCTACAAAAGCCCAATATTGTGCTAAACGAGAATCAGTGATATAGTGGTTTGAAACACGGCTAGGTATGAAGTCATGAGCATACCGAAAAGAGTTACCCCTTCTCCTGCCGACCGTTTCATCTAAGGGGCTTATAAAAAGCGGGTTATATGCACTATTACAAAAGAAATATTGGCGACTATGCCAAAAAAGCAGGTCGTCTTACTATGCTACAGCACGGAGCGTACACGCTTCTCATTGATGCGTGTTATGACCGTGAAGTGTTTCCAACATTAGACAAAGCACTTGAGTGGACTTGGGCATCAACAGAAGCAGAGATTGAGGCGGTAAAGTTTGTTTTAAGCAGGTTTTTTACATTGGACAATGAAGGGCAATATATACAAGATAGAGTGCTTGAAGAATTGCTTAACTATCACACAAATGCCGATACAAACAAACGAATTGCTATAGAAAGAGAAACGAAACGTAAGGAAAGAAACACGAACCGTGTACCAAGCGTAGACGAACCTCCACCTAACCATAAACCAAGAACCAAGAACCAAGAACCAGTTGTTAAGCAGGACAGAGGCTCGCGCCTCCAGCCAGATTTTTGTTTAACAGATGAGTGGAAAGAATTCTGTCGGACAGAACGGTTTGACCTTGATCCACAAAAGGTGTTTGATGGTTTCAAAGATTATTGGATTGCCAAGCCTGGTCAACAGGGTGTCAAGCTAGACTGGTTAGCCACTTGGCGTAATTGGGTGCGAAACCAGAAGCAGGGTGTGGTCAACAAGGCCGACCAGGTGTTTACTACCGTGCCGAGCAGGTTTGAGAGAGATCCTGCCTTGATTGCTGTTGAACAGAAATTAAAAGAGGCGGTTCCGATGCCGCCAGAAATCCGTGAATATATGGCGAGGTTACACAAATGAATAAAATAGAGGCGCATGAACTACTTAATGCTAGAAAACGAGGACTCTCAGTCCTACCGTCAGCGATTGATCGAGCACTATTCCTCACAGGAGACCTTAGAGGAAATGCGCTGGTGTTTAGCGAGGGAGTGGATCAGTCGGCATCAGAAGAAAGTAAAGCAAGTTGGGAAAGTAAAGGCCACAACGTGGTGGCTGGAACAGGCCGATATTATGGAAGCGAAGAATGGTTTAGAGCAAATCACGGACCTCAAGAGGCGAATGAATGAGATACGCAGCAAGAGTTGATGCCAACCAGCAAGCTATCGTCAAAGCATTAAGGGATGCTGGCGCTTATGTCTGGATCATTGGCCTACCTGTTGACCTTTTAGTTGGCTACAAGAACCACACTTTCCTTGTTGAGGTCAAGGATGGCTCTAAAAAGCGTTTAACAGCCCTACAAGAAGACTTTTTCCTAAACTGGACTGGTGGCACACTGGCAAGGATAGACAGCCCTGAGGCCGCATTACGCATGATAGGTGTGGTGGGTGAGTAAACACTTCATTGATTGGTCTGACCCAGTACTGACGAAGGAAGAGACAACCTACGAAAAGTACTTGAAAACCCCTGAAGTATTCAAGGCTACATTTGTTGGGCCTGTAAGGAGTTGGGGTGGCAAACGCAAAGGTGCTGGTAGACCAAAGCAGATTAAAAAACAGATGCAAGAAGGCTTGACAGTTGTAGTTAAGTTAAATAACATTCAACTATTGTCCTTAAAGGAGATGGGCAATGGTAGCTTGAATGATGGTGTTCAGGCGCTAATCGATCAACATTTATGAGGTGATTTATGACTGATGCTAAAGCGCTTGACAATGCGTTCCACGACTTAGACTATGAAGACGACATTGAGGTTAGTTTCCTGAAAGTGCAAACTGAAGCGGAACATTTAAAGGCAGAGATAAAAGAATTGCAAAAGTTATTAATTGAATATGACATTGAATTGAGAAAGAGAAACCAAATGATTGCAAAGATTGAGGCAGCAATGATATGAGTCTGTGGCGCAAAAGAGGAACTGGCGACACACTCGCGCCATTTGCCCGCCTATACGGACAAAAAACACCTAAATTGTTCACAATGACCGCCACAACGGACAATGATTTAAGTATCAAGTCAGACAATTTAAGTATCAAGCAAAGCAAAGTGTGGGTTGACCCACCTGAAGGCTGGCGGTATGGTTTCCCTGCCATATATGACCCTGATACTGATGGGCAGATGAGCGAATGGATTGTCAACAAGGATTATCCAATAGAAGTCATTAAAGAGTATGGTGAATCATGGGCAGTTAGATGCTGGCCTGTTGAAGAACCTCATTGAAGTTTCATGCAAAAAATATCCCGATCGGGTCATAAATGCACAAAAACACTGTAAAGCAATAAAAAATGTTCTGATCGGGACATAAAAGGAAAAAAATGGAAGATTATTTAAAGGCAGATGGATTTGATGATGCTGTTATAGGTACAGCTTGCGTTTGGCGCGATCAAACCAGAGAAGATGTGTTGGTTTATTCTGTTGAAAAAATGATAAAAATTTTAGAAAATGATGCGGGGATGACAGAAGAAGAAGCTATTGAGTACATCAGCTTTAATGTAGAAGGCGCTTATGTGGGACCTAAAACACCTGTGTTTATGTGGGACGCTTTAGTTGGAGAAATAAATGACCGAAGATGACGCACAGAAAGCAATAGATTACATACGGGATTCAGCCCCTATATATGCAAAAGCAAAGGCAGAGCGTACATACATTGAAAACTATCTAAAGGTAGTAAAGGCTACAGAGATGGCTAACAGCGACAAAAAGACCCTGGGCGACCGTGAGATAGATGCATATATGTCGATGAACTATGAGACCCAGTTACAAGCAATGAGGCAAGCTGTAGCCACAGAAGAGGAATTGAAGTACCGCATGGAAGCTGCCAAACTTAGGTTCGAACACTATAAAATCACCTGCTTCAACAACAGAGTAGAAGCTAGGGCGATGTCGTAATGTATCGAGACAAGCATTTATTAGAGTTAGCCAAAGGTGCGGAGTGCCTACTGAAGATTCACCCATACTGCGATGGTGACGAAGGCAGTACAACAGTAGCTGCACACTCTGACCAACTGATCCACGGTAAGGGCAAGGGCATAAAGGCTGACGACTGCATGACAGTCTGGGCTTGTTACAAGTGCCACACATGGCTAGACAATGGTGGCTTGACAAAAAAAGAAAAAGCCAAGGCATTTGATACTGCTTGGTACAATCAAGTAATAGAGTGGGGAAAGATAGCCCACAACCCGTTACTGAGACCTTGGAAGGTAGACGCAGCCAAGGCAGTCCTACAGCACATTGGAGCGCAACATGAATGAAGCAGCAGAATTCCTATTAACCCTGTTACATGCAGCGACTAACACACACCTGCTTCATTGGACAAGTAAGAGTTACGCAGAACACCAAGCATTAGGAGCGTTCTACACTGGATTGCCTGAATTGGTAGACCAAGTGGCAGAGGCCATGATGGGAAAATACGACACAACCCCTACATTCCCTGTGAACTATTACGCGCCAGCAGCCACAGCAAAAGAAGAACTAGAAGCCCTAAAAGACTATGTGATGCAGACAAGAACACAGCTACCGCAAGATTCTGAGATACAGAACCTGATTGACGAAATAGCCCAATCTATTGACCAAACCCTGTACCTACTGCGTTTCCCCTGAACTTCGTTGAGTGAAGTTTTTGAGGCGTTAAGCCAGCTTTCGAGGATGTTGACCTGGGGCATTTTCTGGTTTTCCACCCCAGCATGTTGAAGACCAAATCGAGCCTCAATCTTTTTTCAGCCCCAGCCAAATATATTTACCCCCCAATCCCAAAATGTGACCTTATTTTTTTTGAGGGGGGGGGTGTCTCTCCAGAAATATGGTGATTGCTATAAAAATAGGCAAAAAATCACCAAATCGATGTAAGCACTCACTAACTTAATAATGTAAGTTAGCACTCACTTACTAACCGCCCCCGTAAGCGCTTACTAACTTAACAAACCAAAAGCAAAACGCGTTAAAACGACGCACAACGCGTCAAAATGCAAACCCTATACATACCCCTACCAAACCAAAATAACTCCGCAAAACGCGTTTAAATTGATCTTATAAATGCGCGGGAATGCATGCAAAGCTGGAAACCAAACCAAAACCCAAACATGCAAACCCGCGACAAAACCGAAGTAAGCGCCAACTAACTTAGCAAACCCAAAAAAACGGGGAATTACCCCCGTTTACTTAGGTTTACCGCGTCAAAATTCGTCTAATAAAACCCAAAATTGATCAGGCAAACAAATTGCCCCCTTTATAGGGTGAGTTAACGTAACGCAATAAACTAACCCATTGCGAATTGCGGTTATCTCAAATAATGTTTGATCGTTGTAGGTTGTAATAACCCCTATATTACCCGCGCGGATCATAATTCCCCCTTAATGCTTGCAGCATATTCGTCGTCGGTTTCCGCGTTAACGTCCAAAATTGTCCATTGATCCGCATCGTTTGACTCTAAAAAAGCTGCTATTTTCTCCGCGTCGTGATGCGATCCAGCTTCAATTGTGAAAATATATTCAACCGTTTTGGTAACTGTAAAATTTTGCATTATTTTCCCCCGTTTTCAGTTTGTTGTGCTTCATTTGCCATTATCCAAATCAATTCGCATATGTCTACGGGATCCCAATTTTCAAATGTTTCCCATGCATCAATTTCAAAATGTTCAAAATGTTTGTTTGCTTCGTCATTTGTTGATCCAGTAATTGCATCAAATATAACAACCGCGTCGGCATTCCAGTCGGCCAAAATTTGACCCATTGCAAATATTTTCCATTTATTAGAGATCATTTTTAGCCCCTTTGTTTAAGTGAATATTGAATAGCTAAATGCCAAATGCTTAATGCGTCCGCGATACCCGTGTAGTATTCGTCGTAAGGGATATCCTGATTTGATTCAAACAACTCTAAAAATTGTCTTACATTGTTTTCAGGCGCGATGCCATTTTGACAATATGCATCTAAAAATGCATCTAGTTCTGATTTATTCATTATTAAACCCCCTTACATTGTGGACAATATGGATAACAAAACGGTTCGTTTATTGGTTTTTCGCTGCAACCACAAAACGCACAATAGTAATCGCGTAATTCACAATTACTCATTAATGGTTCGTTTATTGTTTTTGTATGTTTAGCGTCGAATTTATAGGCGCTTTGAACCATAGCAGAGATAAAACCCGTATGCATTTTAGATATCGTTGTCATTTTTAACCCCTTAATGTAATTTGTAAGAAATAACCGCATTGCTCCAGCACGCCCGACAATCGACGCATGAACCCCCTTGATTAGGCGCGACGCATGCTTTGCCCATTGGTTTACTTGTGTGCACGTTTGACGCGGTAATGTTTGAAAACCCTTGCAGCGAAGCTGGAATTTTTACGGGTTTATCGGGATACATTGCCGAAAGTCGCACGATTAAATTTTTAGGCAACGCGCCAAATTGATCGATATATTGTTTGATCATTGCATATTCGCGGGTCGGCAGCCAAAACAAACATTTTGGCAAACGGTCGGCAATTTGTGCAATTTTGCGCAAATGGTCAACCCCTTGTAGATCACCCGAATCGTGAAAACGAAAATAACTATCGTTACCAATAAGGGAAACCATACCGTCAACCCATAATGGATCGTTGATCGCGTCAAGTCGGGCAAATTGCGCGGGTTTAATTGTGTTTGCATATGCACGATAGAAACCCTTGTCTGCATAGCAGCTACTACAGATAGATCCCTTAATTTTTGCCATGCGATAACCCGTTTGGCATGCCTCAGTCGGCAACGAATACGACTTACAAGGCATTTTTGACGTTTGCGTCAACGTGCCACAAATGGAAACCGCGTCAACTTTGCGAATTGGTATAACTTTACTTTGCATGTTTATCCCCTTTATGCGGTTAACCAAACAACTAATAAGGCAATAAAACCCAAAACGTAAATCACAATGTCAAATAATTGGTGTCTCATTTTTAGCCCCTTACTTAGTGATTTTTTCGAATGCAATGGCGCGCACTGATTCGGGCATGGATGTATGCGCGGTGACTAATTGCGTTGACGGGTTGCAACGTAATGCGACCGTTTTCCAGTCGGTTTTAGGTTTTGGGTTTGAGTCGGTGACGTTTGCATAAAATACCGTGCCCAAATGTTTGCCTGCACCCGTTGCCTTGATCGCGGTTTTAAGGGTATCAAGCTGCACGGTTAGTCTTTCTATCTCAAAACGTAACGCGCCTGCTTCGTCGATCATTGCCGCAGGGTTTGCGGTCAATATAATGGTTTGGTTTTCAGTAGTTAACATGGTTTGCCCCTTATTCTGTTATTTCTTGCGCGGTTATAATGCGCCAATCAATATCTTGCTTGGTTTGCCATGCTTCGTTTTTAGCAAACCCCGCTAGTTCTAATGCTTCGTTTTCATTACGTGCTTCAATTTCTAGAGTTTCTAAAATGACACATTCAGCGTAAACAATGTAAGTTTTCATGGTTTGATTTCCTTTCAACGTGGTCCACAAGTTAATAATCTTTTTTCGCATTCCTCTAAAGTGCCTATAAAAATAGGTTTAACTAAAGAATTGTTATCGCTTGATCTAATAATGAATTTGTTTTTTGAATAAGAGAAAATAATTTCAAACATGGTTTGGTTTCCTTTGTTGATAACTTTGCTTTACAGTGACTGCCACTATTAGCAGTCTATTTATACGTGCAAACATCATGCCACTATTAAACCGCACGACAATACAAACAAAGGGTTACATAATTACAATTACCGCGCACTGTATTAGCGCACGGTTTAATTGTCATGCACTATAACAAAGCATAATTACACTGTATTGGTGCATCGTGTGGATAACTTGCCTTTATGGGGATAACTAAAACCCTTGTGGATAAATACTTGATTAAATTCGCATAATCAAGTTACAAAACGCGCACAAAAAGAAAACCCAAAACCCTAAGCCATTGGGTGCAAACATATAAGGGGAAATACAAAGGGCAATTGCAGCTATTGGGTGCATGCAAGCGGTTTACTAAACCCGCTGGAAACCCGCGTAAATAAACAAAACCCCCGTGCCATTGTCTCCAATGCACGTATAAGCAAACACAATGCAACGCGTTAACCGCACGGATATACAAACCCTTGAAATGATAGGGCACCCTTGTGGCAAACATTACTGACCCGCTGGTCATTAGTAAATGCAAACCATTCGCATCTAGTTACTAACCCATTGGTCAATAGCAAACGAGAAGCATTCGCATCTACATACCCCCCCCAGCCATAGATTCGGGAGGGGTAGCACTGGAAGGTGACGGAGGGAGGGGGGCCCACTCACCCATTCCCAAATTTTTCACATAACTTTTCTTAACCAAGCGACAATACTCAAATAAGATATATATAATCCACACACCAAGACGCATGGAGATTGGGTAAACCGAGGCGGGCCGTCAGCCGTACTTGTGAACCATCCTGACGGATCAGTCTCCAGCCGTGTTGGTAGCCGAGTAAGGGTTAGCGCCTTACCTTTCATGTTGTGCAAATACAGAAAGACGGAAACACTGCTTTATGTGGCGGTTACCAACAACTAACAAAGGATGTATATGAAGCCTGGTTTGTATGCCAATATCCATAAAAAGCAAGAACGTATCAAACGTGAGAAGGCTGCTGGTAAACCTGTAGAGAAGATGAGAACGCCAGGCTCTAAGGGCGCTCCTACTGCTAAAGCATTTGCTAACTCTAAGAAGACGGCTAAGAAATGAAGCACGATAAGCCTATTGCACATAAGACTACTGGCAAGGGTAAGACCTATAACCCTACTTCTAAGGGTGCTGGCATGACTGCTAAGGGTCGTGCTGAGTACAACAAGAAGAACGGTAGCAATCTAAAGGCTCCTGCTCCATCTCCTAAGACTAAGGCTGATAAGGGGCGTAAGGCTTCTTTTTGCGCGAGAATGGAAGGTGTGGTCAGGAACGCCAAGGGTCCTGCTGAGAGAGCTAAAGCATCGTTAAGGAATTGGAAATGTTAAAAGGATATGTATGGAATGGTCTCTTGCTCACCCGCTACATGACGTAGAAGATATCGTTGAGATGGCTGACAGCTTCTTTGGACATGAGGCTGATGGCATAGTTACTAGGTCAAGAGATGTCTTTAGGCACAGGGTTACGGTGGCTTGTACCGAACAGGTGTTTAACAAGTCTAGGGAACTGATAGCAGTCTGTCGGGAGAACCCACTAGTAGAGTTAGATGAAGGACATCCTGATCAACCGAAACTAATGGGGTTTTGCTGGTTTGATCGTGGCGGTTATACAACCTATTCCAATGAAGAGATAAGTAATGCAAAGTTCCACCATCTTGATCTTTCTCTGCCTGTACGTACTCGTGTATTACTTATTAACCAAATGATTGATCAGCATATACTATGGGCAAATAAGTATGGGGTTCCTATTGTTTGCTCAACCTCTATTCGTGCCGAGCATGATGGCTTTATGAAGATTCATGCAAAGCGTGGATTTGCAGTCAATGGAAGCTATGCTTGGATACGAACTGAAAAAGGAATGGAATGTCTGACGAAAAAGTTGTAGCCCTTAAAACCAAAAACCCTGTTGGTCGGCCTAAGTCGGTAGTTAACCGCGTAACCGAATACGGGGCTTTGTTTAACCAATTAAACGAGCAGCATATCGCCAAAGGACTGCCCCCGCTAAAAACGGCTATGGAAGTCTTGATTGAGGCTATGCAGTCAGATGAACTAGATATTAAAGATAAGGCTAGAATCGCGGACAAGTTGGCTCCCTTTGAGTCTTCCCGCGCACCTGTCATCTCAATCGAGCATGTACAGAATATAGTAAGAGAAGAAGAAGTCTCGGCAGATGATGCTATGGACGACTTCCTAGATTCACTACGAAAGGTATAAAATGCCACTTAAAAAAGGTAAGTCCGAAAAAGCGTTTAAGTCAAACATCAAGACTGAAATGCATGCTGGTAAACCCATGAAACAAGCAGTCGCTATTGCGTATTCTATGAAGCGTGATTCTGACGATAAACGTAAACCGAAAGGCAAAAAATGACCACCAATTTCTTGTATACCCAAGCTCCTAATCGCAAAGGCAACGCATCTACTCGCGTAGCATCCCACAACAAGGGTGTAACTGCTATTACAAATCCTATGGGTGGCTTGGCTCAACCCAAAGGCGCACAAGGCGCTCCTAAATGTATGGGTGCTACTAGCAACACTTCTGTTGGCGCTACTGGCGGTCGCAAGCAAAAAGTTATGGTTGAAACAAACTGTACCTATGACGGCAAGATTCACAATGATGGTTACATGAATAGTGACCGCACCAACTATTTAAAGTGAGGCTAATATGTACGGAAGAGTAATCTCTGGTGGTAAACAAATGTCTAAAGGTTTGACCAAAGGCATTAATGACAAGTTGGCTGGCTTTGAAGAAGAGAATGAGCGTAGAGCAGTTATTGCTACTGCTGTAAAAAATGCATTTACAGTTCGCCATTTGTCTGACCAAACAACTAACAACTCTAACAATGGAAAGTTCCAAACTGTTAAAGAGAAGGCTAAAGTAAACCCATGATTATTGATGCATTTATTCGTGATCAAGATCAAAACGTGATTGCCATTTGTGGCAAGAAGCAAGTCCCATTAACCTGGGATTACATTACAGAGCATAAGCCACAAGTTGGTGATGAGATAGTAGAAGACGAACCCACTGTAGAAACAAAGTAAAGGAATAGTATGGCAACGTATGACATTGAGGCTTTAAAAGCCGACTTACCCACGGCTAAAGATCTAGCGCAGTTTGTGTACGACAAGACACAGATTGCTCTAGACCTTGTAGGCAAACCAAAAGAAGATCAATACCAAGTGGCTAAGAATGCACTTGAAGGTAAAAAAATACCAATTGAGTTTATTACAGCAGAGAATCCTTATGTAGATAAGAAAGATTTGATTCCTGTTGACGAACTCAAAGTATTGCCAGAACGCAACAAAGAATTGCCTGATGCTGGATCACAAGTCCATTACTTTGGCGCTACCAATATGCCACACCCGTTAGACCCACAGTCTGACAAGAAGGTGGCTATTGACTTCCGCAAGTATGAGAATGGATTGATTACTTACCAAGTGGTAGCACCTGTTGAGCAGATCGCTGTTGGCTCACGTATCAACAAATATGGACAGACAGTTCCAGAGAAGTACACATGGCTTGATCCCCGTACAGAAGAGCTGATCATGCGTAGACCTGATGGCACTTTCACTGAGCGTGGGCGTGGCCTCCACACCTATCTGATAGGCGAAAAAGGTGGTGGTGTATGGACCTTAATTGACAGAGACATGGTAAGCGTATCGGCTAAGAATATCGCTGATCCTTGGGCTTAAATGGAACAAGATCACTCTGCAAAATTTCAGCAGAGATTGCATGGACAGGCAGAAGTTTGCGCTCGTAAAAGTCTTGAATGGTTACAAAAAGATTTACAGGGCGAGTTCAAGCTTCTTCCTTTCGAGGTTTATTACTTAGCAAGCGCGGCTAATATCTTGTTAAACATACGAGATACATATGGCAAAAAGTGAAGCAAGTGACTACATCCAGCCAATCTACAAAGACCGAGCATTAAAGTACCTTGTTAAATTGGCGGGTGGCAAAAGAGCGACTACTGCTCTTGATGGCGAACAAAAAAAGAAGATGATGATGGCACGGGACAAGTTAGCCCATGACATGCAATTCAACCAATTAAAGTGGTTTAGGCCATTTAAGTACCAAGAAGAGTTTTTTAAGACTGGCGCACACTCAGCCCGTAGAGGCATGATTGCTGCCAACCGCGCAGGTAAAACCATTGCTAGTACCTTTGAGACTGCTTACCACCTGACAGGCAGATACCCGCCAAACTGGAAAGGCAAGCGCTGGGATAAGCCCATCATTGCCATGTGCGCTGGTGAATCATGGGAGCAGGTAGCCAAGACGCTACAAGCCAAATTGCTTGGATGTGATGACATTAAGCAAGCATATAAGCTGGGAACAGGTTCAATCCCTAAGGAGTGCATTGATGACAAGTCTTACCGATCCGATGGACAAAACGTGTTATCTATTGAAGTCTGGCACGAATCAGGTGGTAAATCCAAACTGTACTTCTCCAACTACACCCAACAAGTTAGACACCTGCAAGGATTTGAACTCGACCTTGTTGTCCTCGATGAGCAGCCACCAGATGAAACTTTCTCAGAACTTGTTGTCCGTACAGCAGCTAGAAACGGACAGGTTATATGCTCATTCACCCCACTTAAAGGACTCTCAGGGTTAGTACGTAAGTTCTGGGATCAGGTAGAAGGTTACTCCCATGTGCGGGTAACTTGGGACGATATCCCATATGAGAACGAATGGGGCGAGGCATTCTTTAGCCAGTCTGAGAGAGAACAGTTGTCCCGCGACTTTATGCCGTGGGAGAGGGATTGCCGTATGAAGGGCATCCCATTGGTTGGTAAAGGTGTGGTGTTCCCTATCCTTAACTGGCCTACCTACAAAGGCACAGATACAGATTTACGTAACAACGAAAAATTAGAAAGACTGATTAGCTTTGACTTAGGAATTAAGAATGACCCGACAGTTATTTCGTTCTTCTTTAGAGATGCAATACAGGAGATTATTTACCTTCACAGGCAAGTCAAAATCCCGTCTGGGGAAACGCCAGATGAATACGTACATTACTTGCTGGACAAAGAGTCTAAAGGAGTTCCAATCGCCCTTCCACATGATGCGGCTACCGCAGGGCGCTACACCCTTACGGAGCAGTCTGTTCGGGAGGTATTTGAGGACACATATGGGCTTAACTGTATTCAGGGCGCTATTCTTAACCCAGTTAACGACCAAGGTAAGGTCACGAACCATAAAGCTTACGGAATCAATATAATGCGCTTAGGCATGGAGCGAGGTACATTAATGATAAATGAATCATGTATTGAATTCCTAGACGAAGCAAGAAATTATGCTATTGACGAACATGGACGATTTTCTGACCCTGATGACCATATCGACTCTGCTCGTATTGGTATATTGGCATTAGTTCAAGGACATGGTGAATCTGTAGTGAGCCGAGCCAATACATTTGAAGCTAGACGCTTTAACCCGATTGAGGGAAAAATCCAAAGGATATGACATGTTAGATAAACAAAATTTGATAGTTGAGAGTTTGGAAAGCCCCCCTGGTAACAAAGGCATAGAGTATCAAGTTGCCCATGAAGCCTACCTCAAGATGGTGGACTATCTTCGTCTTACCCAAGCCAAGAATACGCTTAACCGCCTAAGTGATTACCATTACTTAAACATTGCGGTATCTAACTCTACAGAGCCAGTTAGGGGCATTGATTATATTTCCCCCGTGGTAAGTCCAGGCATTGATTACTCGACTGCCGTCATTACTAAATGCTTGATGCCAGACGGAAAGATTAACTTTGAGTTTGAAAGATTCTCTGAGGCTGATGCTGCTGGTGCGCGTCAAGCAGCAAAGATGGCCTTACATTTTTTAAATAGTAAGAATGATTCTTATCAATTTGTTCGTGACTGGGCGCAAGACTCTCTGCTCCACAAGTGCGGTGTAGTCATGGCATCACCCGTGCGCGAACAAATTACCCAATACAAAGAAGTTGAAGGCACTAGAGACAATCTGAGATCATTTGAAATCATGGCTGCTGAAAAAGGTTTGACAGCCAAGCGCCAGCAGATGCGTAGGATTGATGTGGATTTACAGGGTGTAGCCCAAGAAACCATGATGCCTGACGAGACAGGCCAGCCAACCGAACCAACAACCGATGAGGTGCAAGACGCTATTAAGGCGCACACCATCTATCGCGCTAAGTACAAGCTGACAGGCTATTCAACCAATATCCAAATCAAACATGTTGCACAACATTACTTTGTGTGTAATCCGACAATCCCAGGCATTCGTAGACAAGACTTCTGTGGCTTTTATGAGCCCATGACAATCCATGAAGCCAAGTCTCAGTATCCATACATTGACCTAGAGAAGTTTGCTGACCACGCTGCTTACGGTCCTGCTGGCGCATATCAGGCTGGTGCTTTGGAGAACGATTTAGCCCTACACGCTAGGGATTCAACCCCAGTGCCAGGCCAAGGTGTTATTGCCTCCGCAGGTGCAGACCGCTATAGCCGTGTGGTTATGTTGACCACAGCGTGGTTAAAAAGAGACATTGACAATGATGGCGACGAAGAAACTATAGAAATCTGCTATTCAGGTTCTTACATCTTGTACGTCAAGGAAGTGGACTTTATCCCTCTGGCGGTAATGTGTCCTAAGCCTATTGTTGGTAACTTCTTTGGTTACAGCCAAGCAGAGCGTCTTGTCCCGTTACAGGAATACAAGACAGCCATTAACCGTGCTGAGATTGCCTTTGCTATGCAAGCATCTACACCACGCATAGGTGTAAACCCTGAGTTTATAGATGCAGAAGAGATTCAGCGCGGAGTATCTGCATTGTTTGTGTTGGATCGCAAGTTTGATCCTACTAAGCACATCTATGAGTTCCAAGCAATGGAAGGCAACTTGGCGTATGTCCAAGACGCTATGCAGCGCTTTGACCAAGACACAAGCCGTATGTTGGGCATGACTAACCCTGCCGATACCCTTAACCCAGAGGTTATGAAAGACGGCAACAGTGGTTACAAGTTGCAATTAGCTATGGGTCCAAATCAACTTATCCAAGATGAGATGGTTAAGAACTGTGCTGTTGGCTTAAAAGACTTGATCTACATAGTCTGGAAGACCATGATCCAGTACTCTGATGACTACAACATGCAACAGTTGGCAGAAGCTATGTCTCCAGGCACAGGCTTCCTAGATGCCAAGTCTATGGAAAACTTTGATTTTATTGACCGCAACATGATCAACATTGATTTGGCCTTAGGTTTCTTGTCAGACGAGAACCGCCTAACCCGCCAACAATTGATTGCCCAAGCGCAAGCCCAATTTGCCCAATTAGTTGCCCAACTTGACCCAAGTGTTCCAGAGTTGTTTGCTAAGGCTAGAAGGCCATTTGAGGACACTTTGTATACTTTAGGTGTAAAGAATTGTGATTCTTATCTGCCTACATTGGAAGAAGCAGCCAAGGTTATGCAAGCCAAGTCACAAAAAGGCCCATCACCTGAACAGCAAGAAATCCAATCTAAGGTTGGGCTAAACGCAGCCAAGACTAAGGAATCTGAAACCATAGCTGCTTTGAACATAAAGAAAGCAGAAGATATTGATACCGACAACATGTTTGAAATGATGGCAGCAAAAAGAGGCAAACTTAGCGCTGTAGAAATAGATTAAGGATTTGTAATGAAAAGTCTTGTAAAGAATGTCAGGGAATACTTTAACCGCAGAACTAAAGCAACGGATGCTTATAAGGAGGCCAATGTTGAAAAACGAACTCTAGTAATCCAGAATGGCGAGGTCGCTAGTCGGCTGATGCTAAACACGGATTTTGCATTGATGTTTAACCTTTATCGGTTCAACATGTTGGAAAGGCTTGAAGAAGCCAGAACCGACGAGGAAAGGATTGGCAACGCATATTATGTTGCTGGAGTGCGTGATTTCATTGACTTCGTGGAGAAGACTGAATATCTCGCTAGGGTGGCTAGTAAAAAAGCCGAACTTTAACGAAAATAGGGTAATATATGTCAGACGTAATCGCAAACGCGACCGCCACTGAGCAAACTGGTAGTGCAGAACAGAACATAGCAGCGATGATTGCCGCTAACAAGCGTAACAATCCGCAGCCAAATGGTAGTACCGCTCCTCCAGCAGGACAAGAAGAAACAGTTGTTGATTCCCCTGAGGCGGCTCCTGAAGCCGAACCTGAAAATGGTGCAACAGAGACTACAGAGGCTGTAGACAATGAAAACACTGAAGAGGCCACCGATGGTGTAACCGATACAGTTAATTTTCTAGAGTTTGCAGAGCAGAATCCCGACATGATGTGGAGGATTCCAAACAAGGACGCAGAAGGCGGCTTTGTGGAAATTCCAGTATCAAGGGCTGCTGCGATTCTTGGTCAAGGTAGTGCTATTCATGAAAATGCGCGTAAGCTTAAAGCTGAACGTGCTGATTTTGAAGAATATGAAGCGAATCGTCGTAAAGAACTAGATGGATTGCAGATTGGTCTAGAGTTAACGATTCAACCGCAGTTACAACAGGCAGCGGATGAACTGGTAACCCTTCAGCAATATAACCAGCAATGGGAGCAAATCTACAAGAGTGCTACTGATGAGATCAAACGTAGTGAGGCAGAGGCGGCTTACCGTCAAAACGCACAGTTGATCCAAGAAAAGAGCGAGTTCATTAAGGCGAACAGACCTAAAGTTGAGCAGTTCTATCAACACCGATCTGCATTTGTGCAGGGAGAACTTGAGAAAGCGCGTCAGAATTTCACTGATGCCGAACTGAAAAACAAGGCTAACTTTACCGAACTTCGGGAAAAGCTAGTCAAGGACTGGAAAGGCGCTAATGGGTCATTCGTGCCTGGTGTACCAAACATTGATTTGGTTTCTAGTGACGAATACTTACTTGGCCTTGTTCGTGATGGTTTGAAGTTTAGGGATGGTCCTAAAGTGCGTAATGCAGGTGGTTCGTTAGCAGCAGCTAATCAGCCCAAAGCAAAAGCCAAGACTAGTCCTGATAACAAAGCCGAAGAACTTCAAAAGAAAGCGCAAGCTGGCGATAAGAATGCAGCGCGTGACCTTTTGGCAACAATGCTTGCGTCTAATAAACGCAGAACTCGTTAAATCTTCTAAGGAAAACTTAAATGTCTACTATCACCTCCGCCAATCTTGGCAATGGTAACGGTTCCTATACAACCGACATCGTGGTCAAAGACCTCGACCTCACAGTCTCTAACTATGTTAAAGACCGTACCCCAATCACTAACATGGCTATGTCAAAGAAGCGCAAAATCAATTCGACTTTGCACATTTGGCCTAATGACTACTTCCGCACACCAGCTTTGAACGCAAAGTTGGAAGGCGCTGGCGTTGCAGCATCTGATGCCGCATCTAACACCCGTGCTAACTGCGGTAACTACACACAGATTTTCACAACTGTGATCGGTGCCACTGGTACTGCTCGTGCTGTTGAACAAGCTGGTGGCGATCCACAGGCATATCAAGAAGTCAAGCAATTGACTGAGATTATGTTTGACGTTGAGTTGCAAATGGTTCGTGCTGACGGTGCTTCTATCAAGTACTCTGGTCAAGCATCTAGCCAAGGCACTAGCCCTAACAACGGTCGTCGTTTCGGCTCGTTGTATTCATTCGCAGGTACACGTTCTGGTAACCCAACCAGCGGTACAGCAGTTTTGAACTTGGCTACTTCTGACAGCAACGACACAACTTCTACCACTTCTACTAACACGCCTTTCAACGGTCTGTTGTCTAACGCTGGTTTGGGTTATTTCTCTTTCTCTACTGGTCAAACATTGCAAGCTTTCAGCCCCGTGCTGTACAAGCAATTGGTGACTGTTGCAGAACAGCGTTTTAATGCCAAGATCACTAACATGGTTGTGCCAACATCGTTGCGTACTACTATCTCTGACAACATTCCTCAGAGCCGTTCTATCAACCGTTTTAACCCTGCTGACAAGGGCGACACGATTGGTACATACGAAGGTGATTTCAACTACACATACCAAATCGATGACTCATGGGTTATGGATCAAACAGGTGCTGACAATACGTCTATCTTGTTCTTGAACCCTGATGTTGTTCAATGGGGTAGCTTGCGCGAACTTGGTCCTAACAATGAAGTGTTCTCTAACGCTGATGCCAGCTTAGATCAATACATCATGGAAGGCACTTTGATTGTGCGTAACCCTGCTGGTGTGGCTGTGTTGGCTGGAATGACAACAGGTACTGTTGTTACTACACAACGCGCTTCTACTCAAGTACAACGCTACATCGCGTAATTTCTAGGGGGCTAATCACCCCCTTTTTCAAATCTTTTAAAGGAAAAAATCATGGCTACATTAGCTTGGAAAGAGTACAACTCCGCATTTGTATCTGATGTCAACACTGGTGATATCACTGGCGTTCTTGGCACACAAGGTCAAGTTCAATATTTCCCACGTACTTTGAGCGAGTCTGGTATTCCAGTTATCGTTGCAAACACTGGCACTATCGCTACTAGCGGTACTGTTACTTTGGGAACTGCTTTACCAACAACTTACGCTAATGCGTTTGTTTACTTCCCAGCATCTGCTGTGTCTGGCGACTCTACTGGTGGTATCTACTACGTAGTGTTTTCTAGCACCACAGTTGGTGTTGTGTACGCTGGTAAATACGGTGTTGCTAACGGTGTTGGCGCTGTTGCGTTTACTCCAGTTGTTCCATCAGGCACTTTGACTGCTGTTACAGGTTCTAACAGTTCTTTCACTGGTTCTACCACTGA
>Ga0209084_1000401_pt1 | contig 40349 bp, 40 predicted proteins | sample C_130820_MF_Meta_FD_187309 | JGI IMG/M metagenome (GOLD analysis project Ga0209084, IMG submission 187309) | Freshwater microbial communities from Lake Croche, Canada to study carbon cycling - C_130820_MF_MetaG (SPAdes) (version 2) | ecosystem: Environmental > Aquatic > Freshwater > Lake... | reverse complement strand
CTGGACGCGACGAGGGGGCCGCACCCGCAGGTACGACCCCCTCGCAAGAAACGAAAGCTGCTGGTGATCAGCCCGTGTAAGCCGGAACAACCGGCTCAGGTGCAGGTGCAGGTGCAGGTGCAGGTGCGGCACTGATCGCAAGCGGTGCCGATGAGAGCAGCGCGTAGCCCGTGTAGCCCGTATCAGGGTCTTCGCCCGCATCCGCATAGAGACAGGTCTGGTACTCGCCTGCGGAGAGCGTGCTGAGTGCGGGGTTAGGACTTGTCGGGAAACCCGGGAAGCTCACCACCGTGGCACCGGCTTGGATAAGCATCGGACTTGCAGTTGCGGTAGCGGCAACATCAAAGTTGTTCGTAGAAATGATGAGGGTCGTACCATTGACCATATTATATACGTCGTCAGCACAGGTGCTGCCGGTGGCCGCGAAGATCACATAGACATCTTTGCGGTTGTCGGAATCAATGTTGGCGTAGGTAAGGGTCACAGTGCCGTCACCGTTGTCGACCAGCGAACCGGTCGGGTAGACCTCCGGTGCCTCGGTCGTGGTCGTGGTCGAACCCACCGCTCCTACGGGCGAGCCGAAGGAGACGACAGTGGCAGCAGCCACCAGAACAGCGGCCGCAGCAAGACGGCCGATGGAACGCGTTGCAATCATTTCAGATCCTTTCGAACCACTGAAGCGCCTCCTCAGTGCATCCACCAAAGTGGACGACATACTATAGGTCAGCGCTTTTAGGCTCTCAAGTTCCTCGGAAACCCCAGAAATAGAGCCGAGTTAGTCGGTGGTGCTGGACTCGGCCAGCTCCAGCGTGGGTGGCTCGAAGCCCGGAGTGGCCCGGAACACGATGACCCGCTCGTCGGTCTCGGGATCGAGTTCGACATCCACGAGGATCATGTCGCCGGCACGGAACTCCTTGAACAACAGGCGCTCCGAGAGCGGATCCTCGACCATGCGCTGGATGGCCCGACGCAGCGGACGGGCACCGAGTGCGGGGTCGTAGCCCTTGTCGGCCAGCAGCAGCTTGGCGGCCTCGGTGAGTTCGAGACCCATGCCCTGGCCTTCGAGCTGCTTGGTGACCCGCTTGATGAGCAGATCGACGATGGTGGTGACCTCAGCCTTGGATAGCTCGTGGAAGACGATGGTGTCGTCGATGCGGTTGAGGAACTCGGGACGGAAATGCGTCTTGAGGGCCTCGTTCACCTTCTCCTTCATCTTCTCGTAGCTGACGGCTTCATCGGCCTTGCCGAAGCCGATGCTGGTCTTGCGCAGATCGGTGGAGCCGAGGTTGGAGGTCATGATCAGCACGGTGTTGCGGAAGTCGACCGAGCGTCCCTGACTGTCTGTGAGACGACCCTCTTCGAGGATCTGCAGCAGCGTGTTGAAGACGTCGGGGTGGGCCTTCTCGATTTCGTCGAACAGCACGACCGAGAACGGCTTGCGACGGACAGCCTCGGTGAGCTGGCCGCCCTCCTCGTAGCCCACGTAGCCGGGGGGCGAACCCACCAGACGGCTGACAGTGTGCTTCTCCATGTACTCGCTCATGTCGAGTTGGATGAGGGCCTGATCGTCGCCGAACAGGAACTCCGAGAGGGTCTTGGCGAGTTCGGTCTTGCCCACGCCTGTGGGGCCCAGGAAGATGAACGAACCGCTCGGACGCTTGGGATCCTTGAGTCCGGCGCGGGTACGACGGATGGCCTGGCTGACCGCCTTGATGGCGTTCTCCTGACCGATGACCCGCTTATGGAGTTCGTCCTCCATGCGCAGCAGACGGGCGGTCTCCTCTTCAGTGAGCTTGTAGACCGGAATGCCGGTCCACAGTGAGAGCACCTCGGCGACGGCTTCTTCATCGACCTCGTCGAAGAGATCGATACCGGAGTCCTTCATCTCCTGCTCTTTGAGTTCGCGCTGGGCGAGCAGTTCCTTCTCGCGGTCACGCAGGCGACCGGCCTCTTCGAAGCTCTGGGCCTCGACGGCTTCCTTCTTCTCAGAGACGACCTTGGCGATCTCGTTCTCGAGCTCTTTGAAGTCCGGCGGGGTCTCCATGCGCTTGATGCGCAGGCGAGAGCCGGCTTCATCGATGAGATCGATGGCTTTATCGGGGAGGAAACGATCGGAGATATAGCGATCGGCGAGATTGGCAGCGGCAACGAGCGCCTGATCGGTGATGGTGACCCGATGATGCTCTTCGTAACGGTCGCGCAGACCCTTCAGGATTTCGATGGTGTGAGCAACGCTGGGCTCCTCGACCTTGACCGGCTGGAAACGACGCTCGAGAGCGGCGTCCTTCTCGAGGTGCTTGCGGTACTCGTCGAGCGTGGTGGCACCGATGGTCTGGAGCTCGCCACGGGCCAGCATGGGCTTGAGGATGCTGGCGGCGTCGATTGCGCCCTCGGCTGCTCCGGCACCCACGAGCGTGTGGATCTCGTCGATGAACAAGATGATGTCGCCGCGGGTCTTGATCTCCTTGAGGACCTTCTTGAGACGTTCCTCGAAATCACCGCGGTACCGCGAACCAGCAACGAGAGCGCCGAGATCAAGCGTGTAGAGCTGCTTGTTGTGCAGGGTCTCGGGAACGTTGTCGGAGGCGATGGCCTGGGCCAGACCTTCGACGATGGCGGTCTTGCCCACGCCGGGTTCGCCGATGAGCACCGGATTGTTCTTGGTGCGACGGCTGAGAACCTGCATGACACGTTCGGTTTCGCGGGCACGACCGATGACCGGGTCGAGCTTCTTCTCACGAGCGAGCTGAGTGAGGTTGCGACCGAACTGGTCGAGCACGGCGGAACCCGACGGGGTCTGCTCGCCCGAACCACCAGCGGTGGCACCGGCCTTCTCGCCCTGGGGCCCGGGACCGGAGTAACCCGACAGCAACTGGATGACCTGCTGGCGAACGCGTGAGAGATCGGCGCCGAGCTTGACCAGCACCTGCGCGGCCACGCCCTCGCCCTCACGGATCAGCCCGAGCAGGATGTGCTCGGTTCCGATGTAGTTATGACCGAGCTGCAGCGCCTCACGCAGTGAGAGCTCGAGCACCTTCTTGGCCCGCGGCGTGAAGGGGATATGACCCGATGGCGACGAACCACCCTGACCAATGATCTCCTCGACCTGCGAGCGCACGGCTTCGAGGGAGATGCCGAGCGATTCGAGGGCCTTCGCGGCCACGCCCTCTCCCTCATGGATCAGCCCGAGCAGGATGTGCTCGGTACCGATGTAGTTGTGGTTGAGCAGCCGCGCTTCCTCTTGAGCGAGGACGACGACTCTGCGAGCCCGATCGGTGAATCTTTCGAACACTGTGTACCTGCCTCCAGTGGCGGGAAATCGTTTTGCCACTCTACCCAGCAGTTCCCCGATCCACTCGTCGGAACACCAGTACCGGCAATGGCAGGAGTCACTCCCCAAAAGAGCCCGCCTGGTTGCGGATCGGCGGCGTGTGGCCTCTATCTTTCTCGCTATGTCCGCCTCCCCGCTGCTGCAACGCCCGGTGCTCCAGGCTGACCTGGTTCGGGTCGAGGAAGCGTTGCGTCAGTCGGTGGTCGCCGATGATCCCTTCCTGACCCAGGTGGCCAGCCACCTCATCGCCGCCGGTGGCAAGCGGGTGCGCCCGGCGTTCGCCATCACCTCGGCCGCCACGGCGCTGGCAATCATGACCCCGGTGAGCCCCGAAGTCGTGATGGGTGCGGTGTCTGTTGAGCTCGTGCATCTAGGTTCGCTCTATCACGACGACGTCATGGACGATGCCACCACCCGTCGCACCGTGGAAAGCGTGAATGCGCGATGGGGCAACCTCACCGCCATCCTCGCCGGCGATTATCTGCTGGCGAAGGCCTCCGAGATCGCCGCATCGCTCGGCACCGAGGTTGCGGGGCTCCTCGCCGCCACCATCGGCCGGCTGTGCGAGGGCCAGATCCTCGAACTGCAACATGCCTTCGATCTCGAGCGCACCGAAGCCGCGTATCTCTCTTCCATCGACGGAAAGACCGCATCGTTGCTCGGCACCGCCTGCCGGATCGGCGGCATCGTTGCCGAGCTTCCCCGCCCCCAGATCGATGCGCTCACGACGTTCGGTAACGGGTTCGGCATGGCGTTCCAGATCGTCGACGATCTGCTCGATGTCACGTCCACCGATGAGGAACTCGGCAAGCCCGCTGGTCATGATCTCATCGAGGGCACCTACACATTGCCGGTCATACGCACGCTGGCCGCAGGCGGTGCAGCAGCGGATGAACTCACTGCGTTGTTGCGTCGACTCCAGCCCACCGACGGTTCGATCGATCCGGTCGATGATCACGAGGCACTCGTAGCGGCCAGGAACCTGCTGCGGTCATCACCTGCGGTGGCCGACTCACTCGCTGTGGCCCGCAGCTATGTCGAAGCGGGGCAAATGGCGCTGGCCCCGTTCGCCGGCAGCGAAGCAGCAACTGCGCTCGAGGAAGCCGCCGAACATCTGCTCGGCACCGTGAACGCCGCCGGCTGAGGCGCAAACCGCAGAGCCGGCTGAGGCGCAAACCGCAGAGCCGGCTGAGGCGCAAACCGCAGAGCCGGCTGAGGCGCAAACCGCAGAGCCGGCTGAGGCGCAAACCGCAGAGCCGGCTGAGGCGCAAACCGCAGAGCCGGCTGAGGCGTCAGATGTTCTTCTCGAACACCAACCGGAGCCCGTGCAGCGTGATCCACGGTTCAAGATGCTCAATTCGAGCGGAGAATGGCGTGATGAGTTCCGCGAGTCCGCCGGTGCTGATGACCGTGCAGGATCCGATCTCGGCCTCGATGCGATCGCACAGACCATCGACCTGGGCGGCGAACCCGTAGACCGCACCCGACTGGATGGACTCGACCGTGGACTTGCCGAGCACACTGCGTGGCGCTCGCAGTTCAACTGCCCGCAGCGCGGCGGCCCGACCCACGAGTGCATCCATCGACACTTCGATACCCGGGGCGATCGCGCCACCGAGATACACCCCATCAGCGGAGATGGCATCGCAGGTCGTGGCAGTTCCGAAGTCCGCGATGATCGTCGGACCGCCGTAGAGGTCGAATGCCCCGATGGCATTGGCGATGCGATCGGCACCGACTTCCTTGGGATTGTCGTACTCGATACGGATACCGGTGCGAACCCCGGGTTCGATCACGATCGGTTCGAAATCGAGATGACGATCGGCGATCTCACGCAGCGTGGCGGTGACCCGCGGAACACCTGAGGAGACAACGATGCCATCGAGGTCGGCGAAGCTATTGCGGCGCAGGGCGAGGAACCCTTGGAGCAGCACGGCGAACTCATCGGAGGTGCGATCCGAGGCGGTGGAGATGCGCCAGTGGTCGAGCAGACCATCCTCGGGGCGCCGACCCGATGCCGAGCCACCGGTGAGGTCGTAGAGACCGATGACGGTCTGGGTGTTACCGACGTCGACGGCGAGCAGCATGGTTTCTCCTGGAGCGTTCAGAGTGGGTCGATGTCGAGACCGATATCGATGACTGCCGCGCTGTTGGTGAGGCCGCCGATCGAGATGCAGTCGACACCGGCGGCCGAATATGCGGCAACTGTTTCGAGAGTGATACCACCCGAGGCCTCGAGCAGCGGACGGCGGGCCGACTGCGATGCAATGGCCACACATTCGGCGATCTGTTCAGGGGTCATGTTGTCGAGCAGCAGGGCATCGGCACCGGCGGCCAGCGCTTCATGCACCTGATCGAGACGATCGCATTCGACATGCACGGTGCGCGCCGGCCACATGGTGCGCGCTCGTGACACGGCCTCGGTGATGCCGAAGAGCGCGATGTGATTGTCCTTCAGCAGGATCCAATCGGAGAGGTTGCCGCGATGGTTGGCGCCACCGCCGGCCCGCACTGCGGCCTTCTCCAACGAACGAAGACCCGGCGTCGTCTTGCGAGTGTCCCAGATGCGGGCCGCGCCACCCGCTGCCGCAGCATCAACGAACACCCGGGTACGCGAGGCGATCCCCGAGAGATGGCCGAGGAAGTTCAGCGCCGTGCGCTCAGCGGTGAGGATCGATGCCAGTGTGCCCGTGGCAGTGGCGAGGACGGTTCCAGCTTCGAGGCGGTCGCCATCGTCGACTGACCAGACCAGCAAGACCGAGGGATCGATCTGACGGAAGGCCTCAGAGGCGCAGGCACAGCCGGCCACGACACCAACGCCACGCGACACGAACCGGGCAGTGGCGACGAGGTCGCTGGGAAGAAGCGCCGAGGTGAGATCACCGAGCGGGGTGAGGTCCTCGGCGATCGCCCGGGTGACGGCCTCGACAACGGCGGCTGCGGGGGGCTGCACGGCGGATGTCATGGGGAAAGCCTGCCCGCTGATGAGGTGGCAGGGCGAACTCCGGCACTGACGACCAGCCGGGAGGCGAACACAGCCGATGCCGACGGGAAGTCCTCACGGGTATGGGCTCCTCTGCTCTCGGTGCGCAGCGTGGCCGCGGCAAGCAATGCCCCGGCGATGGTGGCGAGGTTTGCGAGTTCCCAGCAATCGGCACTGGAGCCCTGCGCAGCGAGCGCAGCGGCATCGGCGACCGCAACGGCGGTTCGGTGCAATGACTCGGCGTCGCGCAGCACCCCGGCACCGGCGGTCATGGCCCGCTGCATACGGTGACGGGCTGCAGCGATGTCAGCGGCGGTCGGGATCGAGGTCGCACTGCCCTGCCCGTCGACCACTTCGGACGTCGCCACACCGAGGAGCGAAACATCGGCACGGAACTCGATCGACTGACCACCGATAGGACTGGCTTCGCCACCGTCGAGCACACAGCGCATGGCGCCTGTTGCCGAGGCGTGTTCGACGCCGCGCTGCACTGCTTCGACCACCCGGGCCCCGAAGACCATCCCCTCCAACAGTGAGTTGGAAGCCAGACGGTTGGCCCCGTGCACTCCGGAACAGGCGACCTCGCCGGCGGCCCAGAGTCCGGGAAGTGAGCTGGCACCATCGAGATCAGTGACGATGCCACCGCACAAGTAATGGGCTGCCGGAGCGATGGGCAGCCAGTCGCGACTCGGGTCGAGACCCGCTTCCTCAAGTGCACTGGCGATCGTGGGAAAGCGTTCGACGAAATGATCGAGTCCGGTGGCATCGAGCCAGCAGTGATCAACATCGAGTTCGAGCATTCGCCGAGTCATCGCCCGACTCACCTGATCGCGCGGAAGAAGTTCGTCGACGAACTGGACACCGGTGGTGTCTCGCAGAAGCGCGCCATGACCGCGCAATGCCTCGGAGAGCAACGGCCGCGGCATGCGGGGATGATGCAGCGCAGTGGGATGGAACTGGACGAACTCGACATCGGCCACCGCAACACCGGCTCGCAAGGCCATCGCGACACCATCACCGGTGGCTTCGATCGGATTCGTGGTGACGGCGAAGAGTTGACCCGCACCACCAGCGGCGAGCAGCACATGGCGGGCCCGAACCACTCTCGTGATACCCGCGCGATCAGCAGCCCGAACTCCGACACACCGACCCTGCTCCACCACGAGGTCGAGCGCGAACTGGTTCTCGTGGATGGCCGCCGCTGATCGGCGAACGGCGGCCACGAGGGCTCGTTCGATCTCGGCGCCGGTGGCGGCACCACCGGCATGCACGACACGAGCGAGCGAGTGCCCACCCTCACGGGCGAGTTCGAGCCGACCCTGGTCATCGCGATCGAACGCGGCACCGAGCGTGATGAGGTCGCGCACCCGGCTCGGCCCTTCCTCCACGAGCACCCGAACGGCGTCGATATCGCAGAGTCCGGCGCCGGCGGCCAGCGTGTCGGCCAGATGCAGATCGGTGGAATCGGGATCGCCACTCAGTACTGCGGCCACGCCACCCTGGGCCCAGCGGGTCGTGGACTGTTCGAGGTCGCCTTTGGTGAGCACGCCCACGCGGAACCCGTGCGTATCGGCCGCTCGCACCGCGGCGGAGAGTCCGGCCACCCCGGAACCCACCACGAGGAGGTCGAGATCAGCATCATCTTCGAATGTCATGGCACCTGCACCCCGAGATTGTCCAACAGGCGGGTCGTTGCGAACCGGGCGGCGATGATGAGTCGCACATCGGTTCCGGCATCGAGCTGGTCACACGGTTCGAGCGTCAGCGGATCGACGACTTCGGCGTACTCAAGAGCAGCCCGCGGTTCGGCGCAGATGTCCGCCGCGAGCTGCGCCGCCACGACCGATGCGCGTCGTTCTCCCTGTGAGATGAGTTCGCCGGCAGCGCGCAACGACCTGTGCAGCACTCCGGCCGCAGCACGATCATCGGGTGAGAGGTAGATATTGCGGCTCGACATGGCGAGCCCGTCAGCTTCACGAATGATGGGGCAGGGAACCACCTCGATCGGTTGATCAAGATCAGCCGCCATCCGCCGAACGATCGAGAACTGCTGGAAGTCCTTCTCGCCGAAATAGGCCCGACACGGCCCGGCGATGTTGAAGAGTTTGGTGACCACCGTCGTCACCCCGTCGAAGTGGGTGGGTCGGGCCGCACCCTCCATCGGGGCGGTGAGCCCATCGAGATGCACCGTGGTGGCGGTGGGAACGGGGTACATCTCCTCGACCGTGGGCGTGAACACCACCCCGACCCCAGCGGCCTCGGCGAGTTCGAGGTCGCGTGCAATCGGGCGCGGGTACTTCGAGAGATCCTCGGTCGGCGCGAACTGCAGCGGATTCACGAAGATCGTGAGGGCGACCACATCACACTGCGCAGAAGCGGCATCCATGAGCGAACGATGACCAGCGTGCAGCGCACCCATCGTGGGCACGAGACCGACTGTGTGGCCGGCCGCGCGGGTGTCGTCGAGGAACCGACGGAACTCCGCCTTCGTCGCACACACCTGCATCGGTCTGGCTCGTTCCGTTCGATCAGGCCGGTTCGGGCCCGAGCGGACCGATCTGATCGACATGGCCCTCGACAAGATCCTGCCAACCGGGGCCGGCGACATCGGGGGCGAGATCGGCGAGCGGCGCCATCACGAATCGCCGGCTGCGCATGCGTGGATGGGGGATCTCGAGATCAGGCTCGGCCATCGTGACCCCCTCCATCCAGACGATGTCAACGTCGAGAGTGCGAGGACCCCAGTGGACGATCCGCACACGGTCAGCCGCGGATTCGAGCCGGTGACACATTCCCAACAGCGCGTGAGGAGCGAGTTCGGTATCGAGCTCGACCACGATGTTCAGGAAGGGATCCTGCTCCGGGCCACCCACCGGATCGGTTCGGTACAGCGGCGACACTGCGACAACGCCGTCCATCGACGCAACTGCCTCCCGCAGCAGGGCCAGCGAGTCACCCATATTCGAGCCGAGGCTCAGGAACGCACGGGTCATTCATCGCCCCCGGGTGATGCACACACCAGAGGTGGCCATCGCCTGCGGCACCGGCGGGCGGAGTTTGCGGACGGTGACGGTGACCGAGACCACCCGGGGATCGACGAGCATCGCATCGGCGAGTTGCTGCACGAGACGCTCGAGCAAGTAGGGCTTGGAGCTGAGGATCACCCGTTCGATCTCGGCGGCAAGGGCCCCGTAGTCGAGGGTGTCGTCGAGCTGGTCGGTCGAGCCGGCCAGCGAAAGGTCGGCGACCAGATCCAGATCGACCTCGAGCGGCTGTGGCCGCTCGCGCTCCTCGGGCAGCGCCCCACAGATGCCGACGACGACGAGGCCGCGCAATTCGATCCGGTCAGTGAGAGCCATTTTGATCCCGGGGTCAGGCGTTGGGTGAGGGGAGCCGCTGGGCCAAGGCAACGAGTTCGCGCCCGAGAGGGCCGAGCTGGCGTTGGGTGAGACGCTCGACGACGGTAACGGTACGCGGAGGCGTGTCGACGAGGCGGTTCCAGAGCAGATAGCCGGCAATGAGGCCACAGACGCGGTCACCGAGTTCCTCGGAATGAATGAGGACCTTCTCACCGGACTCGAGCATGATCCGCAGCTCAGTGAAGAACGCGAGCTCGAATGCGGCTCGGTCGTCCTCGGGAAGCGGGCGATGCCGCCAGACCACACCGAGTTCGTCGTAGTTGTGGAGGTTGTGGGGGGCGGCGGTGATCGAGATCACGCAGGAGAAGCCCTGCTCGCGAACCCAGATGATCTCTTCCTGGCGCCGCACCTTGCGATGGTTCGCGCCGTAGCCGCCGGGGCGTTCACAGACCGCCAGATGATCAGTGATCACCCAGTGAAAGTTCCGGGGTCGGATCCCCTGTGCCCATTTTCCCTTGCTTGCCACGGCGCTCATGCTGCCACGACTTTGGAGGCTTGGACGGCTGCCCTCACATCATGGGCGCGAATCATGGCGGCACCGCGGTGCATCGCCCACACTTCCGAGGCGATCGAACCCGCAAGTCGGTCATCAGAATCGACCGGGTCGGCCACCCCGTCAGAATCAGCGAGAATGCGGCCAAGCATGCCTTTTCGACTGGTGCCGACCACCACCGGCCAACCCAATGCGACCACCCGATCGAGCTGGGCGAGCAGGGTGAGATTGTGCTGGAGGGTCTTTCCGAAACCGAATCCGGGATCAACCCAGATTTCGGCGACCCCGGCCTCTGCCGCTTCAGTGGCTCGCTCGGCAAGGAAGGCACAGACCTCGTCAACGACATTGTCATAGACCGGATCGAGCTGCATCGTGGCCGGTTCACCCTGCATATGCATGGCCACCCAACCAACACCGAGGTCAGCAGCCACTGGCCACAACTGCGCCGAAACGTCGTTGATGAGCGTGGCTCCGGCAGCCACCGCGGCTCGTGCCACCTCGGGATTGCGGGTGTCGACGCTCACACGACCGTGCGGGGCCAACTGCTCGACCACCGGCACCACTCGGCGGATCTCCTCATCCACGGAGACGACCGAGGCGCCCGGGCGGGTGGACTCGCCACCGACATCGAGGATGGCCGCACCTTGGGCGAGAAGATCGAGACCATGGGCGACAGCGGCATCGGTTGCGAGGTACCGCCCGCCATCGCTGAAGGAGTCTGGGGTGACGTTGACGATTCCCATCACCAGAGGCAGCGTGGGAAGGACAGTTGACGGTTCGATCGTCATCTAGTGGCGTTCGATGAAGCGCATGGCTTCGGCGCGGGTCGACGAGCTCTCGCGGAACAGACCGCGCACTGCCGAGGTGACCGTTGAGGATCCCGGCTTACGCACCCCACGCATCGACATGCACAGATGCTCGGCCTCGATCACGACGAGGACCCCACGAGGCTGCAGCGTGTGCTCGAGTTCGTTGGCGATCTGGGCGGTGAGTCGCTCCTGGACCTGCGGACGCTTCGCGAAGGCGTCAACGAGGCGGGCGATCTTCGAGAGGCCGGTGACCCGGCCGTCGATACCCGGGATGTACGCCACATGGGCCCGACCCATGAACGGAACGAGATGGTGCTCGCACATGGATGTCATCGGGATATCGCGGACCATGACCATTTCGTCGTGGTTGGCCTCGAACATCACCTGCAGATGGGACCGGGGGTCATCACGGAGACCGGCGAACACCTCGGCGTACATCCGGGCAACACGCATCGGGGTATCGAGCAGTCCGTCACGGTCGGGGTCCTCGCCGATGGCGGCGAGGATCTCTCGGACAGCACTGGCGATGCGGGGAAGATCAACAGGTTCCATCGGGATCGATTCCTGTGGAGGGTGACCGCTGAGGGTCACGGGAACGGGTGCACGGAGAGCGGGAAGCTATTCTCGCCCGAGAATCTACGAATCGTCGCCACCGGAGCCGATGTAGGTGCGAATATCACGGAGATTCCGGTAGCGCTCGGCGACATCGAGCCCGTACCCGACGATGAAGGTATTGGCGATGCGGAAGCCCACATAGGCGAGATCCGGCTCGACTTTCTGCTGACCCTCCTTAAGAAGCAGGGCACAGACGGCGAGCGAAGCCGGGTGGCGAGCAGCCAGATTCTTCAGCAGGTAGTTCAGTGTGAGACCACTGTCGACGATGTCCTCGACCACGATGACATCGCGTCCGCCGAGATCGATGTCGAGGTCTTTCACGATCCTCACAACACCACTGGTCTTGGTGGCAGTTCCATAGGACGAGACCGCCATGAAATCCAATTCGACCGGGAGCTGGATATGGCGGGAAAGATCGGCCATGAACAACACCGCGCCCTTCAGCACGCAGACCAGGAGCGGGGCGCGACCGGCGTAGTCAGTCGTGATCTGCGCCCCGAGTTCAGCGAGACGGCGCTCGAGGGCCTCCTGCGAAACGACGATGTCACCGAGTTTCGGGTCATCGTCAGGATGAGGAAAGGACGATGCACCTGCAAGTGTTTCGGACACGAACCCCGAAGCTAGTCCACCCCGACAGCGGGCTCGGGAGACGCTCAGGTGCTCGGTGCAGGGCCGACGAGACGCAGGCGACCCGCAGTGCGCTCCACCCGACGACCACCACCAACATCGGTGGCGAGGATGTCATTGCGGGCCACGGCCAGCACCCTTTCGGTGGTGGCGGCGTCCGGGGGATGGTGGTCCGGCGCTCCGCGACGCAGCCATTCGCGCACGGCCACCCGGGCCACTGCGATCGGCGCAGCCGTGACGGCCCGGGCGTCAGTGACCTCGAGAATTCGAGCCTCGGCCCGCAGATGATCAGCCACGTCGGCGAGCAGATCGCCCTGGCGGACCAGCAGTGGAACGGCGTCGCGATCAGCGAGATCACGCATCAGCGGGAGCAGTTCGGCGCGCACCCGGTTACGGAGGAACGCGGGGTCGAGGTTGGATGGATCGTGGAACGGTTCGAGACCCTCGATCGCACAGATGGCCTCGGTGTCGCTGCGGCGCAGGCCGAGGATGGGATGCCGTGATCCCGGACGGATCCCGGCGAGTCCGTCAAGGCCCGCCCCGCGGATCATGTTGATGAGAATGGTCTCGGCCCGATCATCGGCGGTGTGACCAAGGGCGGCATCGGGGCCGAGCACCGCCAGACGTGCGGCTCGGGCGCGCGCTTCGAGATTGGGTCCAGCACCGACGTCAACCCTCTCGGATCGGAACCCGGCGCCGAGGGCTTCAGCCGCACGGGCAACCAGTTCCGCCTCCTGAGCCGACCCGGGACGCAGGCCGTGGTCGACATGCACCGCCGTGACCTCGCAACCAGCCGCCACCGCCAGCACGAGCAGTGCAAGGGAATCGGCACCGCCGGAGACGCCGCACACCACGGCCGTTCCCGCGGGAGGAAACCGACAACGAGTCAAGTGCTCGGCGTGTCGGACCCGCAGTTGCTCGACACCGGTGGTCATCGGCTACCGGCCGCCGGGGCCGATGATGGGAGCCGCACGACTCAGGCCACCGCCACGGGGGCCTGCATCCGCTCGATCCATCGGTGTGGTTCGCGGATCTCGATGAGACTCGGGAGATTGATGGCGGACTCCCAAGCTCGCGACAGCAGACCCGGACCACCAGCCCGTTCGACCGCAGCGATGAACGCCTCGCCCTGGGCGTACTGGTTGAGCTTGGCTTCGAGCCCGATCAACTGCTGGACCAGCTTGGCGATGCCACTCGCCGACTCACGTCGTTCGCGCAACACTTCGCCGAAACGAGCGGCGCTGGGCACAAGACCCTGGCCGGCTCGATCCATCGTGACATCGCCATGTCCCTCGAGCAGGCTCATCATCCCGGTGACCTGATCAATGATGACCCGCTGCTCGGGTCCGGCGACCAGCGCGGCGATCCCGCCGTCGGCCAGTGGATTGGTGCCCGAACGCCAGGCGATCGCCGCCTTCGAGAAGCTCTCGAAGAGCCGACCGGGATCAGGATCGACAGCACCAACTGTTTCATGCACGAGCGAGATGAAGTGCTCGCGTAACCACGGGACCCCGGTGAACTGGGCCCGGTGGGTGACTTCGTGCAGCGCCAACCACAGGCGAAACTGCTCGGGCGGGAAGGCGAACTTCTTCTCGATGGCCAACACGTTCGGCCCGACGTAATACACGATGTCCTGGTCGAGCGGATCCTCCTCCTCGACCACGAGAAGGTCGTACTGGCCGAGCACCCGGCCCGACATCCAGCCCAGCACCATGCCGAGTTCGGCGCCGGCGATCTTGGCCATCACGGGTTCCGCCAGACCCGAACCGGACCGAGCATCGAATTTTTCGATGAGCGGGTCAAGCAGGCGACGAAACGCCAAGATGTTGGCGCGGATCCAACCGGCCCGATCGGTGACACGGGCACGGGCAGGTCCGGCGAGCGAACGAAGACCGGTCTCCTGTTCGACCAGTGCCTCGGCGATCACGGTGAGGCGGGTGAAGTCCGGTTCGAGGGAGTCGTAGTGATAGCTGCGGGCGAACGGCTCGGAACGTGAGGTACGAACAGCGATGCGCTCGGCCACCGACCAATCGACCGAGCTCGACATCTGTGTCAGCGCTTCGGGTAGCGGGGCATTACGACTTTGTAGATGTACCCAGCGATGATCCCGAGAACCGCGAGAATGGAGGGCACCACGAGCGCTGCGGCGATCCAGAATGTCCAGACGACGGCCAGAAGTGAGGTCATGACCTGATCCTAGGCGTCTGATGTGGGGGGCTGGCCAATGCTGGGAGCAGCATCAGCATCGGGATCTGCGCCAGCGTCAGTGCCGGTATCGGTGCCGGCATCGCCATCAGTGAACTCGCCCCGGATGAACAGGCTGAGCTTCTCGGCGATACGCATGCGAAGGGTCTCGGGGACTGCTTCGTTGCGCGCCCGGGTGGAGATCACCACACGGAGCTCGGCCTCGAAGTCGTAGACCTCGATGCACGGGTTGCATGCCTCGAGATGACCGGCGATGAGAGTTCGCTTCGCGTCGGTCAGCTCCCCGTCGAGATACGTGTAGATCTCGGCAAGCGCCTGCTCGCAATCGACACGAGGCGCATGCGGGTGATCGTGGATGTCAGCCATGGTTCAGTGGGATCCGATCACGGTCAGGGCAGGTTCGAGCCGGGTTGAGGAGAGCTGGTCTCGAGGTCTTCGGAGATGGGCAGGGGTTCACGCCCCGTGAGCCCCCGGGAGAGCGCGTAGGCATATAACTGCTTCTGCAGCGATTTTCTTCCCCGATGGAGCCGACTCATGACTGTTCCGATCGGAATGTCGAGCATCTCGGCGATCTCCTTGTAGGAAAAACCTTCGACATCGGCGAGCAGAACGGGAATCCGGAAGTTCTCGGGAAGCGCTTCAAGGGCGTTCTTCACCTCGACATCGGTGAACCAGTCCATGAGTTCGTCCTCGGCGCTGCGTGAGGCCAGCACTGCCTCGAGACCGCCGAGACGCCGATAGAGGTGGAGATCCTCACCCTCATCGAGTTCGGTCTCGGCCGGTCGCCGCTTCTTGGACCGATAGGAGTTGATGAACGTGTTGGTGAGGATTCGATACAGCCACGCCCGCAGGTTGGTGCCTTGCTCGAACCCGCCGAAGCTGCGGAATGCCTTGAGATAGGTCTCCTGCACGAGATCCTCGGCATCGGACGGATTGCGGGTCATGCGTAGCGCTGCGGAGTAAAGAGCAGGCATGAACTCCATCGCCTGCTCCGCGAACAGTTCCTGATCAGCCATGAGAGCCCGAGAGGAGAATCGAACTCCTGACCTGCTCATTACGAGTGAGCCGCTCTGCCGACTGAGCTACCCGGGCGGGGTAGGGGCCGATCGTAGCCGCAGTGATGCAGCAGGCTTCAAGAGCGCAGATGTCCCAACCTGAGGAACAGTGAGATGAGCTGCAGTCGCTCGTTGGGATTACGCACCGATTCACGAGCCAGTGCAGCAACCGCACCGATCGCTTCAATCAGCAGCTGAGGACGGGGGGCAACGAGCATGTCGTCGCGGAGCCGGCGCGAAAGTTCGGCCAACCCGAAGCGAATCTCGTCGGTGCGGTGCCGGCGAACCTCACGTTTCTGACGGTCCTCGAGCTGCTTGCGACCCGACCCCCGCTCGCCACGTTCCTTGATGATCACCCCGAGCGCTTCCGCTTCGGCGGCATGGACAGTTACCAGCGGTGCCATAGCGTCATCGATCATCGCCAGCAGGCAGTCGACCTGCTCGACTGCTGCGGCACCAGTGCCGTCGAGTCGGTCGGGAACGGCCCGCCATGCAGCGCGGCGCAGGGCCAGACGCGGATCGGTGGCCAACAGACGAGCCCGGCCGAGATCGCCCGCCGCCGCAGTCGCCGCCTGGCTGGCCAGTTCGGGATCGATTCCCTCGGCAATCAAGGCGTCGGCGATGGCATCGGCCGGAACTGCGACCAGATCGATGCGCACGCAGCGACTGGCGATGGTGATGAGCTCGGTTGGAACCTCGTCGGCGAGCACGAGGAACACTGTTCCCGGGGGAGGTTCTTCGATGGACTTGAGCAGCTTCGGAGCTGCGGTGCTCACCAGATGGAACTCATCGAGCACCAGGATCTTGCGACCACCCTCCACCGAGGCCCGGGCGGCGGCGGACACGATCGCGTCGGCCTGTTCCGTCGAGATAGAAGCGCCCTTGCGCTCGATCAGATTGAGATCGGGATGCGCCTCGGCGAGTGCGAGGGTGGCGTGACGAACGGCGTCGTCGCCCGAACGACCCTCACTCAACAGGGCCGCGCTGAATGCCCGGGCAAGCGCTCGTTTCCCGCTGCCTCTCGGGCCGACCAACAGATATGCGTGCACCGGCGCCCGGCTCGCCGCCCGAACTTGGGCGATCGCATCGGGCTGGCCGATGACGCCGGCGAACAGCGCGACCCCTGCCTGTTCGGCGTCGAGGGGGCCGGGCTCGGTCAGGTCGCTCACAGGGGCAGTTGTAGTCGCTCGGCCACGACCGTGCGCACGCTCAGTGCCACCTGATCGATGGTTCCGGTGCCGTCGATCACGACCCAGCGATCGGGCTCGGCGGCCGCTTGGGTACGGAACCCATCGATCACCGCAGCGTGGAAGGCCGCCGGCTCTGACTCCATGCGATCGCGTTGCGTGCCGAGCCGGCGATCAGCCTCGGCGATCGGCACATCGAGCAGCACGATCAGATCTGGCCAAACGCTTGCGGTCGCCCACATCGAGAGTTCACGGATCTCCTCGACCGGAAGCCCGCGTCCGTAACCCTGGTATGCGATCGAGGAACCGGCGAACCGATCCGTGACGACATGGCGCCCGGTGCTGAGCGCCAGTTCCACGAGTTCGGCCACATGCTGGGCCCGATCAGCGGCCATGAGCAATGCCTCGGCCCGAGCATCGAGTCCGATCGTGTCGGGGGAGAGGACGAGTTCGCGGATTCGGGAACCGATGACGGTGCCGCCGGGTTCGCGGGTGAGCAGCGCATCGAGTGCTTCGGCGAGCAGGCGGCTCTGGGTGGACTTCCCGCAGGCCTCACCTCCTTCGAACGCGATGAAGCTCCCTCGTTGCGATGCAGTATCCATGATCAGTCCTGCACGATAGGCGTGGATCCGCGTGACGGATGGGGCGACTCATCCGCACTGTGTTCGCGCTGACCAGCACGCAGCGACGCCATTGCCGCGAACCCGGCGATCACGATGATCGAGGCCGCCAACCACAGTGCGAGACGAACGCCGGGCAGCCATATCGTGATGCCACCGATCGTGATCTCACTGTCGAAGAGCGAGGCCGAGATGCTCCCGAGCAGGGCGGCGAGGAGGGGACCGACCACCATCGAGATGAGGATGCACAGCCGCACCAGGGTGTTGAGCGAACTGAACACCCGGCCGCGCATGTCGTCATCCACCTCCTGCTGGAGCAGCGCGTAACCGATCACGTAGACCGGCCCGACGGACATGCCCATCAGGAGCACGAACGTGAACGCCACCGGGAGCGAGGAGGATGAGGCCGCCAGGAACAGCGAGATGCCAGCCATGAACAACGAACCGGTGAAGACACGGGTCTTGGGCATCTTGTTCTGCAGCGCCGACACGCCGATCACCCCGATGGCGACGCCGAAACCGAGCGCAGTGGTGAACAGCCCGAAACCGGCAGCGCCAGCACCTAAGACCTCGGTCGAGAACACCGCACCGAGCGGGATCAGCATGCCGCCGCCGATGAGGCCCGTGGCCAGACCGAGATTCACCGCCCGCACGGTGTGATTCGAGAACACCTCGCGCCAACCCTCGACCAACTCGTCGATCGTTCGTCGCAGATCGACGCGGCGACTCTCGTCAGCGAGTGCGTCCATGCGCTTGGGTCGAGATGGCATACGCAGCCGATGAATCATCCAGGCCGAGAACAGGAACGTGGCGACATCGAAGTAGAACGCCAGCGCCATCTGGTTGTTATCGAGCCAATGGAGCCCCGGAATCTGCGCGACCCAGATGGAGATCCCGGCGAGCAGTGCGAACAGCAACGATGCGAATGGGAACGTGCCGTAGGCCGCAGCCAGCGACAGCGAGTTCGCAGTCGTGAGGTGATCTCGGGGCACGAGGTTGGGGACCTCGGAATCCTTGGCCGGACCCCACAGCAGCGTGAGCACTTCGAGCGCGAGTGAGGCCAGCACCAATCCGATGACATCACCGACGAACGGCAGCAGCGCCAGCACGATCGCTCGGCCGATATCGCAGGAGACCATGACCTTCTTGCGATCCCACCGATCGACGAGCACGCCGGCGAGCGGACCGAAGAAGAAGCCGGGCACGATCCGCGCCGCCATGACCAACGAGATTGCCCCCGCACCGGCACCACCGCCGATTCGGGCGGCGAGCAGGATGATCGCCGAGAACCCCAACCAGTCGCCGGTGGCCGAGACCACCTGCACGATCCAGAGTCGGAAGAACTCGGGTGAGCCGAAGAGTCGGACATGCCAGCCGGCCCGATCAGCGGCGTATGGGGTGAAGTAGGCCTCGGTGTCGGCACCGGCTTCGAGCACATCGGATCGGGATAGATCCGTGAGCGTGGGGTCATCGATTCCGGCGGTCGCAGAAGCTGGGACCTCGTTGATCGGGGTCTCCGGATCCTGCTCGCTCCCGGGAGCTTCGGCGTCGTCCCGGGGGCCGGGGCGGGGCACAGCCATGGGATAACCCTAGGACGATGACCACGCCGACTCGGGCACCACCCGGGATGCCGCCCGGGATGTCGCGTGGGATGCCGCGTGGTCAGCGATCAGTTGTTCGAACCCGGGATGCCGGCATCGCGCTGGGCCGAGGAGCGCACGATCGTGGCCTTCTTCGCCCCGGCCTTCGAACGGGTGGATGCACCCTTGGCCACAGTGCGACGGACCGTGCCGGCAACACCGTCGCCGGCGGCCTTCTTCGCAACGCGCTTTGTGCCGCTCTTCTTGGTGCCGGCCTTCTTGGCTGTCGTCTTCTTGGCTGCCGTCTTCTTTGCTGGGGCCTTCTTGGTTCCAACCGTGCCGTTGGCCACCGCCTCGCGTCGGGTCTGCAGAAGTTCGGCACCGCGTTCCGGGCTGAGCGTGGAGGGATCATCCCCGACACGCAGCGACGCATTGGTCTCTCCATCGGTGACATACGGACCGAATTTTCCGTCCTTGATCACCATGGGACGGGTCGTCACCGGATCAGGGCCGAGTTCGGCGAGCGGCGGCTTCGGGGCCGAGCGACCGCGAAGCTTCGGTTCGGCGAAGAGACGCAGCGCTTCGGCCAGCGTGACCGTGAGCAGTTCCTCCTCTGTGGCCAACGACCGTGAATCGGGCTTGACGTCGTCTCCCTCGTCGCCCTTGGTCAGGTAGGGACCGAACTTGCCGTTCTGCGCCCGGATCGGCTCGCCGGTGGCGGGATCAGCGCCGAGCAATTTGGGGAACGACAGCAACTCGAGCGCCGTTTCGAGCGGAACGTCATAGGGGTCCATGCCCTTGAACAGCGACGCGCGTCGGGGCTTGCCATCAGGGGCCTGATCGAGTTCGCCGAGTTGCACATAGGGGCCGAACTTGCCATTCATCACGAAGACGGTGAGTCCGGTTTCGAGGTCCTCGCCGATCGGCTTGCCACCCTTGGGCATCTGCAGCAGTTCGAGCGCCTTCTCGACGGAGAGATCGGCGGGCGGAAGATTTTCCGGGATGCTGGCGGTGTCATCGCCGCGCTGCACATAGGGACCAAATTTGCCGGGCTTGGCCACGATGACCATGCCGTTGTGATCCTCACCCAGTTCGAAGGTGTTGATAGCAGCGGCGTCGATCTCGGGCAGTCGGTCGGTGACGAGATCATGCAGACCGCCGGTACGCACACCGTCGTCGCCCTGGACACCGAAGTAGAAGTCCTCGAGGGTGGCCACCCGGTCGACCTCGCCGGTGGCGATGCGATCGAGCACCTCCTCGAGGTCACGGGTGAAGCCGTAGTCCACAAGTTCGGCAAAATGCTGTTCGAGCATCGTGGTGACCGCGAAGGCGGTCCAGCTGGGGACTAGTGCTGACGCCTTCTTCCAGACGTAACCACGGTTCTGGATGGTTTCGATGATGGAGGCGTAGGTGGAGGGCCGACCCACACCGAGTTCCTCGAGCTTCGCCACGAGGGTGGGCTCGGTGAACCGGGCCGGCGGCTTGGTGGTGTGACCCTCGGGTGAGAGGTCGGTGGCATCAAGGGCATCGCCTTCGCGCACCGGGGGAAGACGACGCTCGGAATCCTCGTCGTTGTCGTCCGAGGGGCTCCAGTCGTAGGCCTGCATCCAGCCGCGCTCGGTGATGACCGTGCCGGCGGCAGAGAATTCGGCATCGCGTCCCGAAGCCGTGCCCGCTCCGAGACGGACCGTGACGGTCTCACCGGTTGCATCGATCATCTGACTGGCGAGGGTGCGGCTCCAGATGAGTTCGTAGAGACGGGCCTCACCCGGCTGTACCTCGTTGCGGACCTCGGCTGGCGACCGGAAACGGTCGCCGGCGGGGCGGATGGCCTCATGGGCCTCCTGGGCATTGACGGCCTGCTTGCCGAAGGTGCGGGGTGAGTCCGGAACCGAACTGGCGCCGAACCGTTCCGTTGCCTCGGCCCGGGCGGCGGCGATCGCGGCACCCGACAGGCTGGTCGAGTCGGTCCGCATGTAGGTGATGTAGCCCTGCTGGTAGAGGCTCTGGGCCATGCTCATGACCTGTTTGGCCGACACCTTGAGCATGCGACCGGCCACCTGTTGCAGCGAGGAGGTGATGAACGGGGCGAATGGACGACGCCGGTAAGGCTTGGACTCGACCGACCGAACGGCGAAGGTCGCAGTGATGAGTTCACTGGCCAATCCACGGGCATCAGACTCGGTGAGCACGACGCGATCAGTACGGGTGAGTTCGCCGAAATCACTGAAGTCGTTACCAGTTGCGACTCGGGTGCCATCGACGGCCACCAACTTGGCCTCGAACGGAATGGGCTCGGATGCGGCAGCGAACGTGCCCTTGATGTCCCACCAGTCGGCGGACACGAACGCCATGATCTCGCGCTCCCGTTCGACGACGAGACGAGTCGCGACGCTCTGCACACGGCCTGCCGACAGACCACGGTTGACCTTGCGCCACGCCACCTGGGAGACGTCGTAGCCATAGAGACGGTCGAGGAGTCGACGCGTTTCCTGAGCGGCGACCAGATCGAGATCGAGTTCGCGGGGATTGGCGAAGGCTTCACGAATAGCCGGAGCAGTGATCTCGTGGAAAACCATGCGATGCACCGGCATGCCCTTGGGCGGCTTGAGCGCCTCGAGAAGATGCCAGGCGATGGCCTCACCCTCTCGATCCTCATCGGTTGCGAGATAGAGCGAGTCTGCGTTCTTGAGCGCCCGCTTCAGATCGGCAACGAGTGACTTCTTGGAGTCATGGACCACATAGAACGGCTGAAAATCAGCATCGGGATTGATACCGAGGTACGACCACCACTGCTTCTGATCACCAGCGGGAAGGTGACTGGCCTTGGTGACGAGATCACGGATATGGCCCACCGAGGCGATGACGGTGGGGGCATCACCACCGGTGGACTGACCGCTCAGGAACTCGGTGATCTTCTTCGCTTTGGTGGGTGACTCGACGATGACGAGGGGGCCGGACATGTTCGACAGGATTGGAGCATGGCGGCGCTTCTGTCAACCGCGCCCCACCGTTCGGCCCAGTCGGGGACCCCTACGGGGGTCCCCGGAAATTTCTGCGACACCGGTGACGTGGTCGCCAGTGGTAACGATTTTCGGCCATACTCACCACATGTCAGAGTCCGTCTCCACTACTGATCCGAGCGATGATCACGTCGCCCCCTTCAACGGCGAAATCCGCCCGTGGGGTCGCTACTACGTCCTCGATGATGGTCCCACCTGCAAGGTCAAACGCATCGTCGTCGAACCGGGGCAACGACTCTCGTACCAGTTGCACCATCGCCGGGCCGAACACTGGACCGTCGTTGCCGGCACCGCGCTGGTCACCCTCAACGGTGAGGACATCACCGTCGAACCGGGCGAATCCATCGACATCCCCCGTGGTGCCGATCACCGTGTGCGTAATCCCGGCTCTCAACCCCTCGAATTCATCGAGGTGCAGATGGGCGACTACTTCGGCGAGGACGACATCGTCCGCCTCGAGGACGACTACGGCCGCGCCGGCCAGTAACTCCACCCCACAAGGAACCCCTGATGGATTTCGCACCAAGCCCACGCGCCGCTGATCTCATCGAACGCCTCCAGGCGTTCATGGACGAGGAGATCTACCCGGCCGAACCCGTCTTCGCCCAGCAGATGGCCGAGTCGGGCGACCCCCACTTCCATCCCCATGTCATGGAAGAACTCAAAGCCAAGGCCCGCGAGCGCGGGCTCTGGAACCTGTTCCTTCCCCATGTCACCGAATGGACCCCGGACCCGGTTTCGAGCACCGACTATGCGCCGCTCGCCGAGATCAGCGGCCGCAGCCCGCTCGCCCCGGAGGCCCTCAACTCGGCCGCTCCCGACACCGGCAACATGGAGATCCTGTCGCTGTTCGGTACCCCCGAGCAGAAGGATCAATGGTTGGTGCCGCTGCTGGCCGGCGAGATCCGCTCATGTTTCGCCATGACCGAACCCGATGTTGCGTCGAGTGATGCCCGCAATATCCAGCTCTCGATCCGCCGTGAGGGCGACGAGTACGTGCTCAACGGACGCAAGTGGTGGATCAGCGGTGCGGCCAATCCGCGCTGCAAGGTCGCCATCGTGATGGGCAAGACCGACCCCGACGCCCCCACCTATCGCCAGCAATCGATGGTGCTGGTGCCCATGGACACCCCGGGTCTCACCATTGTTCGAGATCTCCTCGTGTTCGGGTACAACGATCGTGAAGGCCACTGCGAACTGCGCTTCGACAACGTGCGCGTGCCGGTCACGAACATCCTCGGCGAAGAGGGTGGCGGTTTCGCCCTCGCCCAGGCCCGTCTCGGCCCGGGTCGCATCCATCACTGCATGCGCTGCATCGGGATCGCCGAGCGTGCCCTCGAACTCATGTGTCGCCGCGTGGTTGCCCGTGAAGCCTTCGGAAAGTCCCTCGCCGAACAAGGCGTCATCCAGGAATGGATCGCGGACTCCCGCATCGAGATCGAACAGGCCCGTCTTCTCACCATGAAGACCGCATGGCTGATGGACACCGTGGGCAACAAGGGTGCCCGAATCGAGATCTCCGCCATCAAGGTTGTCGCCCCCAACATGGCTCTGCGGGTGGTCGACCGGGCCATCCAGGCCCATGGCGGCGGCGGCGTGTCACAGGACTTCCCGCTCGCCGGTATGTACGCCGGCCTGCGCACCCTGCGCTTCGCCGATGGTCCCGATGAGGTTCATCGCATGCAGCTCGCCCGCCGCGAGCTCGGCCGTCATCTCCAAGCTGACTGACACTCGCACACGCTCGGATCGACCGTCGATGACCAACGTCGATCAGTCGGGCAACGGCGACCGCGGTTCGAACATTTCGGCGTTCTCCGCAGCTTCGAGTTCGAGTTCACTCGCGCTTGACCGCGACGCGGCCATACGCAACATGAGTGCCGACACCACCGCTGCGACCAGCGAGGCAGCAAGGATCCCGACCTTGGCCTGATCGGCGAAAGCCTGTTCATCGAATGCGAGACCGGTGACGAACAGAGCGACGGTGAATCCGATGCCGGCGGCCATCGCTATTGCGACCATGTGGAGGTTCGTAGCGCCCCGAGGTCGGCTGGCCACGCCGATGCGAATGGCCAACAGCGCAGCCCCGGCGACACCGAGGGTCTTCCCGATGACGAGACCCACGCCGACACCCCAGGTCACCGAAGATCCTGCGGCCTGTCGAAGCGCATCACCCGTGAGAAGGATGCCGGCATTGCACAACGCGAAAACAGGAATGACGAGATAACTGGTCCAGGGCAGGAGGCGATCAACCAGACGCTCCCCCACGGGCACCGATTCACGAATCAGGAAGTTGATCTGCTGCGCATCGACCGCCGAAAGTTCCTCGCTGGATTCGAGTCGGTTGGCGATGGCCCCACCATCAAGTTTGGGACGCAGCGCGTCAATGGGGGTGAGCAACCCCATCGCCACTCCGGCCACAGTGGCATGCACCCCGGACTTGAACGTGCAGAACCAGACCACGACAGCGATCCCCGCGTACAAGGGTCCAAACCAGATGCGTCGGCGGCGCATCAGCCAGACCAGCACCAGCAGACACGCCGCCCCAGCCAGCCATGCAATACGGATGCTCTGGCTGTAGAAGATGGCGATGACGCCGATGGCGATCAGATCATCGACCACGGCGAGTGTGAGCAGAAAGAGCTTCAGGGCAACGGGAACCCGGTTCCCCAACAGCGACACGATGCCCACTGCGAACGCGATGTCGGTCGCCATCGGAATACCCCAACCATGTGCGGTCGGCGTGCCGTGGTTGAACGCCAGGAAGATCGCCGCCGGGAGCACAACGCCGCCGAGAGCAGCAATGACTGGCAGCGCCGCAGCCTTACGGTCCCGCAGTTCACCCTTCACAAACTCCCGTTTGATCTCGATCCCCACGACGAAGAAGAAGAACGCCATGAGAGCGTCGTTCACGAACTCCTGCACGGTGAGATGCAAACTCACAGGACCGGCATCGAGCAGGAGTTCAGCATTCAGGAAACTGCTGTACGACTGCTTCCATGGCGAGTTCGCCCAGACCAGCGCCACCGCTGTTGCCACGAGAAGCAGGATGCCGCTCGAGGCCTCGATCGCGAGGAACCGGGCCACCGGACGGGCGAAGCGTCGGGCAAGGAGCCGATCGGTGCCCAACCAGGTCAGCGACCAGGGATGTTCATGGTCGACATCAGGTGACCGTTCCATCGCGACGTGTTTAGTCCGCGGATGCCGTCAGAAGGTTTCCGCGAGATGACATCACGGTCACGGCTCACCCGGTTCGCTCGATGCAGCTGCGGTGATCGCTGCTGCGGCTTTCTCGGGATCCAGGTGCAGCGGCAGAATCTCGTCGACGCGCGTGAGTCGAAGCACAGCCGCCACCTGCGGTTCGGCGCGGCAAATCGCCAGATCGCCACCGCGAGACCGGCACACCACCACTCCAGCGAACAGCACGCCAATGCCGATGGCATCAAGGAAATCGACGCCGAGAAGATCGACGACCACGAGCGGCGGACTGTCAGCCTCATGGACCGCGGCCAGCAGCTGAGATCGGGCACCGGGGGCAGCGGCGAGATCGAGATCACCGATCAGACCCACAATGGTGACGGGTCCGGACTGCGAGATCACCAGTTCGATGCTCATGGGATCAGGTGTGGTGCTCGCCGGTGCATCGCGAGACAGTACCTGCCGCAATCAGCGACCTGAGGGGTGTGTCGTCTCACCCTCGCCGTACCATCGACTTCGATGCCTCGTCGTGCCCGCTCCGAATCCGAACCTGCGACCGTTGGCGCAACTGCTGGTGCAACCACCGGCGAGACCACACCCGAACCTGAGCCGGCACCGGTCCCGCTCGATCAACTTGTCGCATCGCTCGATTCGGACCCGCGGCTCGTACATATTGAGCGGCTCCCCGCCCGAACCGCCCGCCACGCCGAACTCGCGCAACCGTTGAGCGAGGCAGTGGCCGACGCATTCGGCTCCCCGAGGCTGTGGTCGCATCAGGTCGAAGCGATCGATCACGCCGTGGCCGGTCGATCCGTGGCGATCGCCACCGGAACCGCGTCGGGCAAATCGCTGTGCTTCCAACTGCCCATCGCCGAGTCGGTCGCCGGCCCACGACCAGCAACGGCGCTCATGCTGTTCCCCACGAAGGCCCTCGCCCAGGACCAACTGCGCTCGATCACTGCCGCGGGTGTCCCCGGATTGGTGGCCGCCACCTACGACGGTGACAGTTCACCTGAGGAGCGCACGTGGGTCCGCCGCAATGCCAACGTGCTGCTCACCAATCCCGACATGCTCCACGCGGGTTTCCTTCCCGGCCACGATCGCTGGGCCACCTTCCTGCACAGGCTCGACTATGTCGTGGTCGACGAACTCCATGCCATGCGCGGAGTATTCGGCAGCCATGTGGCGCACATCCTGCGCCGTCTGCGTCGGCTGTGTGCCCACTACGGCTCCGACCCGACCTTCATCTTCACCTCGGCCACGATCGGTCAGCCCGGGCGCCTCGCCACCGACCTGTGCGCCAAGCCGGTTGTCGAGGTCACCGACGACGGCTCACCCCGGGGCGAGCGCCTCTTCCTGCTCTGGAACCCCGGCGCCGAGGATCCCGACGATCCGGGCGGTGGCACCGGGTCCGTATCTTCGAACCGCGACACCGCAGAACTCATGCGCGCGGCTGTCGCCGGTGGGCATCGGGCCATCGCGTTCTGCCGGAGCCGCAAGGGCACCGAGGTGGTGGCTGCCGATATCCGCCGACGATTGCCGACCCGGCTCGGCGATGCCGTTCGCCCGTACCGCGGCGGCTATCTGCGCACCGAACGCCGGGAGATCGAGCAAGCGCTCTTCGACGGATCGCTTCGCGGTGTGGTCGCCACCAGCGCCCTCGAACTCGGCATCGACGTCGGCGGACTCGACGTCTGCGTGCTCAACGGATTCCCCGGAACCATCGCCTCGATGTGGCAACAGGCCGGGCGGGCGGGGCGCCAGAGCCAACTCTCGCTCGCCGCCCTCGTTGCCGGCGACGATCAACTCGATCATTGGTTCATCACCCATCCCGACGAACTGTTCAGTCGCCCACCGGAACCGGCGGTCATCAATCCGTCCAACCCCCATGTGCTGCTCCCGCATCTGGCCTGCGCCGCCTTCGAGCAACCCCTCACCCCCGATGACGAACGCTGGTGGGGCGATGCCCTCGACGACGGCATCCGCACCCTTGTGCTCGACGATCTCCTCGTGTTTCGTCCCCCCACCCATCGCAAGGGGCCAGCGGCGGTCTGGGCCGGCCGGGGTCGACCCTCGGCGGGCGTCAGCCTGCGCAGTGCTGGTGGCGAGGAGTTCCGCATTGCGAAACACGACGGCACCCTGATCGGCACGGTCGACGGCTCCCGGGCTCTGCGTCTGGTGCATCCCGGCGCGGTCTATCTGCATCAGGGGGAGGGCTGGAAGGTGGAGCGACTCGATCTCGAGGATCGGGTGGCCATCGTCGAGTCGGCCGAAGAGGGCGAGTACACCCAGCCGAGGGCCACCACCGATATCGAGATCCTTGGGTCCGAGGCCGAGCGCATGGTCGGCGGGGCAGCACTCCATCTCGGCGAGGTACTCGTGCGCTCACAGGTCATCGGGTATCGCCGCATAAACACGTTCACCGGCGAGCAGCTCGGCATGGTCGATCTCGACCTTCCCCCCGGTGAGCTCGTCACCCGGGCGTTCTGGTACGTGATCGACGACGCGTTGCTCGATGCCGCCGGTCTCACACCCGCCGACGTTCCCGGGGCGCTTCATGCCATCGAGCACGCCGCCATCGGCATGATGCCGCTGTTCACGATCTGCGATCGGTGGGATGTCGGCGGTCTGAGCACCGCGCTTCTGGCCGACACCGGTGCGGCCACGATCATCATCTATGACGGCTGCCCCGGCGGGGCCGGTATCGCCGAACTCGGATTCGAGGCCGGCGGCAATCATCTGCAAGCCACGCTTGAGATCATCGAGAGCTGCACCTGTTCGGGTGGCTGCCCTTCGTGCGTGCAATCACCGAAATGCGGCAACGGGAACGACCCGCTCGACAAACCCGGGGCCATTGCGCTGCTGCGAATGGTGCTGGGCCACTCAACGGCCTGATACCTCGGGTGTTTCGAGCCGCATCACAGCATCGGCCGAGAGATCGATATCGGGCAGGAAGACCCCGACGAGCGGAAGGTCGGTCGGACTCGAATACTCGACATGCACGCGCACCCGATCACCTCCGGACAGCATCTCCTCGCTGACCCGCAGGCGATCAGGATCGAGCGGACCGGCGCGACGAGCACCGAACACCGCCGCGTCATGACGATCCGTGAGCGCCACCGCAGCGGCCCGCACCGCCTCTCGAGCCCCGTGCACGACAAGCAAGTGATCGCGCACGACTGCGGCCACCTGCACGATCAGGACGATCAGGAGCACCACGAACGGGAGCGCGACCGCGAGCTCGACAGTGGACTGCCCGCGGTCGCCACCCCGGCTCATTTCACTCGCCCGACGATCTCGTTGAGAACGACGTCGAACAGCTTGCCGATGGCCCCGGACTTGGTGGCCCAGCCGAGCAGAAGCATGGCCACACCAGCGGCACCGAGCAGGACGAGCGCGTACTCAGCGGTGGTCTGACCCCGATCGCCGGACAGGCCAGCGACAGAGTTCGACGCACCAGATCGGGACGCAGCTGGCGATGTTCGAGCGACGATCGCACGGGACTGCACGGCGGTGAATGCGATGAGAAGCAACTGATCCATGACTATCTCCTTGAGGTGGAACGAATGGGATGACTGCGAACGGGAGCGAGCCGGATCTCAGATCGAGATCGCTCCGATCGAGGCGACGACAAGAGGGACCACGGCAAGCAGCACGAAAGCTGGAAGCACGAACAGCACCAGGGGGAACAGCAGTTGCACCGGAAGCCGCCTGGCGTCGAGCTCAGCCCGGCGACGACGCAATAGGCGGGTGTCGGTGGCAACGCGGTCGAGCGCGGGGAGCAGCGCGGTGCCGTCGAACGCTGTCGACCGGATGGCCGCCACCAGCGGGTGGGCGCTTTCGCCGAGTGCGTCGAGCGCATCGAGCGCATCGCCGAGTCGAACGCCGAGTTCGATTCGACGCAGAACCTCCTCGAACGCAGGAGCAACCACCGTCGGCAGAACAGGCAGAACTGTCGGCAGCAGTTGATGGGGTGTGAGCCCGGCATGAACCCCGAGACGGAGCAGATCCACCACATCGGGAAGTGACCGCTCGATCGCCGAGCGACGCGCGAGTTCCTCGGCTCGTCCACGCTGCCGGGAGCGCAGCCGCAGTGCCAGCACCGCCAACACCATCATGAGCAGCAGGGTCATCGAACCCTGGCAATCATCTTGGACATCCACACAGCCCCGAGCACGTCGAGCCCGAGGCCCACGACGCAGCAACCCCATCCGATCGGCGTGGTGAACTGCACCGCAGCTACCCGGCTATCGATACTGGCCATCAGTGCTGCGAAAACTGCGGGGGCGACGATCAGGACCAGCGCCGAGGCACGAGCCTGCGATGACAACGCCGCAACCTCCCGATCGAGCGCCAGCCGATCACGGAGGCTCTCCGCCACACCGTCGAGTACGGAAGCGACCGCTCCCCCCGATTCGGATGCGAGTCGTAACGCCGTACCGACCAGCAGGCGAGCCGACGGTGCATCGACCATCCACGCCTCCAGGACCGAACGCAGCGGGACCCCGGCATCGATCACTTCGGCGAGTTCACGATGGGCGGGTTCGGCGCAATCACTCGCAGCCGCCTCGATCGCCAAACGCAGCGACGACCCGCTTCGCAACCTTCGGGTGGTGGATTCGAGGAGCAACAGGACGTCGCGATCGGAGCTGCGTCGGCGACCAGCGGCACCGAACCATCGGCCGAAGGGGCACAGGAGCGCTTCAGTCGGTCGACCGGACCGCAGGCGGAGTCGGTGGACCCCGGAGGGCGTCCGACCGCCACCCAGACGCCGGCGCATGACGTGCCCGGTTCGCGCTTCGACGGCGAACCCGAAGAGTCGAGCGGAGCACACCACGGCGAGGGCTGCGCAGAGACCGGGCAGCAGCGCCGGGGTCATGACAAGGACGCTTCGAGCCAGGCTGCCGATGGAGCGGACACGAACACGTGACGAGCGGACCGCGAGGGCAGCGCACCGAGCGCTCCGGAATGATCGGTGAGCAGGCGGACCTCGACCTCACCAGAGCCACTGCCGGAGCCGGCACTGCTCGTTGCGCCGACGGCCGCCGCTGACTCCTGCACCTCGCCAACCGCCACCACCCGCCGGGTACCGTCTGGCCTCCGGGCGATGGCCACCACAAGATCGATGGCCGACCGCAACTGCTCGCGGATGGCGGGCAGCGGCAGCGCGACATCTCCCATGAGCACGAGGGTCTCAAGTCGTCGGAGCGCGTCGGCCGGCCCGTTGGCATGACAGGTCGAGAGGGATCCCTCATGACCGGTATTCATGGCCTGGAGCATGTCGATCGCCTCGCCGGCCCGCACCTCCCCGACCACGATCCGGTCGGGGCGCATCCGCAGGGCATTGCGGACGAGGTCGCGCACCCGCACCGCACCAGCTCCCTCAGTTCCGGCTGGTCGCGCTTCCAGCCTCACCACATGATCGCCGGGGAGTCGCAGTTCGGCAGCATCCTCCACGGTGATGACGCGTTCGTGCGTCTCGATCTCGGCGGCGAGGGCGTTGAGCAGCGTGGTCTTGCCGGCACCAGCACCGCCGCACACAAGGATGTTGAGCCGGGCCCGAACCGCCCAACGCAGCAGTGCCGCAGTGCCGGGTGTGGCAACCGCGTCGAGTTCGATCCGACGGGCGCCAAAGCGACGGATCGTGAGGCACGGCCCATCGACGGCCAGCGGACGAACCACCGCATTCACACGCGATCCGTCGGGAAGTCGAGCATCGACGATCGGTGACACCCGGTCGATGGAGAGCCCCAACGGCCCGACGATCCGCTCGATCAACTGCAGGACTATGGGTTCGTCCACGGACAACGACGTGCGCTCGAGACGACCCTCACGTTCGATCCAGACTGCCCCACCACCGTTGACCATGACCTCGCTCACCGCGGCATCGGCAAGCAGCGGTTCGAGCACTCCGAGTCCGCTCATGCGGGCCTGTAACTGCTCCACGACCGAAGCGACCTCTGGCTCAGGAAGAAGCGGGTCGTCGGAGCGAGCCAGCTCGTGGATCGTTGCGGCCGATGTATCGACCGGCGGGGTCCCTGCGCCGAGTAGCTGCTGGTGCAGCCGATCGACGAGTGACTCGGTTTGCGCGCGTCGCCCACCCACCTCAGGCCGCATGACGCAACGACCGTTCGAGTCCGCGGGGCATACGCATGGCCAGCGTGCCGGCGTCGACCGCACGCGCCACGGATGAATCAAGCGGCACCTCTGCGATCACCGGTACGCCGAGGATGTCCTCAACCTCGCGTCGACCGAGCGCCCGACCTTCCTCCGTGACCAGAACGATCCCGGTGGGTCGAACCGGTGAGGCCAGGGCCCGGCGCAGGGACAGGAAACACGGTCGGGTGACCAACAGGGACTGATCGGCATCAGCGGCGAGACGCGCCATGGGTTCGGCGACCGAACCAGCGCCATTGATGATGCGACCGAGATCGATGATGGAGTCACGAGCATCGAGCGCGAGTTGCTCGAGAAGCTGCCCGCAGCGATCACCGGCCCCGGTGCCATCGATGACAGCGCGTCCCGTCGGTAGGAGCGCAACCTCCTGGGACACTTCGATCTCGAGGCGTCGCAGGGCATCGGGCGGAACCTCGCCGCCAGCCATCAACCATTCCGAGACTCCCGGACCGGTCGGTTCAGGTAGGCCCATCGCGCTCGGGCAATCGCCGGCGAGATCCACCAACAGTGAACCTGCGCCATCCGGTTCGCGTCCGCGCATCGTCGCCAGCGCAATGGCCACCACGGTTGTTCCCGAACCGCCCTTGGCCGACCAGCATGAGATTGTTGTCATCTGCCCTCCCATCACGACGTCAACGTGTGTGTCGTCGCATCGATCACGACACCCACCAGCGCCTCAGCGCTGATCGGTTCGTGGTGTCATCACCCGGGGAAGGCCTGAACACCCTAGGGAACCTCCGGTGATCTCCCAATGGGCGCAGTGGCCCCTTCTCCGGCGGCCCGTATGCTCATCGTCGTGATGGAAGCGGCGTTCTTCGATCTCGACAAGACAGTGATCGCGCACGGTGCGCTCGTGGCCTTCGGTGGTTCATTCCGCCGGGCCGGAATGGTCAACCGTCGGGTGCTCGCCCGCACGATCTGGAACGGACTGGTCTTCCGCACGTTCGGCGCTGACGAAGAACGCATGCGCCGGTTCCGCGAGTCGACCCTGCAGATCACCCGCGGATGGGACCATGCGACCGTCACCTCGATCGTGCACCGCTCACTCGCCGAGGTGATCGACCCGATCGTGTACGACGAAGCCATCGTGCTCATCGAGGGGCATCGAGCCGCCGGACGTCTCGTGTATCTCGTCTCCGCCTCCCCCGAGGAGATCGTCGCTCCGCTCGCCGAGCATCTCGGTCTCGACGGCATTATCGCCAGTCGTGCGCTCATCGATGCCGAGGGTCGCTACACGGGCGGGGTTGGGTTCTATTGCTACGGCGAGAACAAGGTTGAAGCCATCACCGAGTTGGCGGCATTGAAGTCGATCGATCTCAGCCAGAGCTACGCCTACTCCGACTCGGCGACCGATCTCCCCATGCTCGAGGCGGTCGGCCATCCCATCGCCGTGAATCCGGACCGTGAACTCACCAGAACGGCGCTGCACAACGGTTGGCCAATCGTCGAGTTCGTGCGTGGTGTGCCACTGCGAGACCGCATCGCCCTACCCACCTCCACCCGCGCCAGAATCATCAGCACCGGAGCTGTTGTCATGGTGATGGGATCGGTTGTTGCTGTGGTGGTACTCGCCCGCCGCCGGACCGCAGCTGCCTAGTGCTTCAGGCGTCCTGCAGCTTCTTCACGGCGAATGCTGCAAGGGCGAGAACCACGATGACGACAAGGAGCTTCTTCATGCGTCCCAGTGTAGGGGCGCTCCCCCGCTGATTCCATTGCCGGCCCAACAGGAACCCCGTGTCTGCGGCAGAACTGCGACCGACGAAAACGTGGGGAGCGCTCAGCTGGGTGGCGACTGGCCGGATTCCCAACGGTCGATGCTCACGATCCGACAGGTGAACACCACATCGGGTCGGGAAGGCACCGAGGTCGACCAGTTGCTGGTGCGATGCGGCGCTACTTCGGCGATGGTGAGAGAGGTCGAACCGAACTCCGTGCCGTCCTCGTCGTTGCGGAACGAGACCTTGACACGGTAATCGCTCGGTTGGGAGGTCCAGTTGGTGATGGTTCCAGCCGCACGCACTCCTGATTGGCTGTCGGACTCACAGGTGCCGATGCGGATATCTCGTTGCGGGGGATGCTCGACATCAGGAGTCGCGGTCAGCATGCCGGTCTGATCAACCACTTCTTTGTCGATCGTCTGTTTCGATTCACCGCTACCGGCGAAGGCGGACCGAGCAATGACGAGCACAACAAGAAATACGAGCAGCCCGACAAGAAGACCCACACCCGCGACCCATAACGGGATGAGTCGACGGGCCCGTGGGGCCTCGGTAACAGTGCTGTCCTCAGTCATCGGCGATGAGCGGACGAACTATGTGGATCAGACGGCGAGGAGGTCGCGGGCGCCGGTGTCGGAGGACGGATGACGAAGCTTCGACATCGCCCGGGCCTCGATCTGACGGATGCGCTCCCGGGTGAGGTTGAAATGCTCGCCAACCTCTTCAAGAGTTCGGGGCTCGCCTCGGTCCAGCCCGAAGCGGAGCTTCAGGATCTCGCGCTCACGCTCATCGAGCGGCGAGAGCAGCCGGGAGATTTCCTCGGGCAACAGCGCGGTGGCAGCGACCTCGAAGGGAGATTCGGCAGAACGATCCTCAACCACATCGCCGAGTTCGGCATCGCCGTCCTCGCGAAGAGGTTCTGACAGGGAGAGCGGTTCTGCGGCGAAGCGAAGCGCCTCGGTGACCTTGTCCTCGGGCATCTCAACCTCGGCCGAGAGTTCGGCGAGGGTGGCCGGACGGCCGAACTTGAGTTCGAGACGAGCGCGCGCCTTCTGCAGGCGAGCCAGCGTGTCTCCCGCGTGAACAGGGAGGCGGATGGTGCGACCGGTGTTGGCAATGCCGCGGGTGATGGCCTGACGGATCCACCATGTGGCGTAGGTCGAGAACTTGAAGCCCTTGCGCCAGTCGAATTTCTCAACGGCGTGCATGAGGCCGAGGTTGCCCTCTTGGATGAGGTCGAGCAAAGGCAGACCGGATGCCTGATACTTCTTGGCGATCGAGACGACCAGACGCAGGTTCGACTGCACGAAGGTTCGCTCGGCGTCGTCGCCCACCTTGATGGCGCGCTTCAGTTCGCGCTTGCGGGCGGTCGTGATGGTGCCACCGGCGTCCATCTCGGCGCGGGCCGCGACGCCGCCCTCGATGGCCTGGGCGAGGCGGACTTCATCGTCCTTGGTGAGCAATGGGTATTGCCCGATATCGGTGAGATACAGACGGACGAGATCCTCTTCGTCCCGTTCCACGCGCTCCTTGGCCACAACTCCACCTCAACTAGCTCTACTGCAGCGACTTCGTGCGACTCGACCATCGGTTGATGGCGTTGTCAGTACTGCAACCGGTGACGACACGAAGACGACACCGGTACAGGACCCCCTGCTGCGGGATGGGGTTCCGATAACGATACCGGTCCCATACGACCGTCATGCACAGCTGGGCCGATTCGTTCAGGAAGACGTCAGAAGATCCAAGGGCGATAAGGCATCGAGCGTGGCCCGGAGCACGGCGAGGCGGTCAACGGTGGCCCTATCCAGCTGCCCCTGCGAAGCCCGCAGCACAGCACGACAACCCACGAGATCGCCGGCGATATCGGTGCGGGCGATCTCAGCGATCCGGTGCAGGGCAGGCTCGGCCAGCAGCGTGGTCCGGTCGAGATGATCGGCAACGCTGCGGTCCATCAACTCGAGCAGTGCCTCGGCGGCGATGAATATGTCGAGCGTGCCTCCATCATCGGGAAGCGACGAAAACGCCGCGACCAGAGCCTCGAGCAGTGGCGTTCCGATCACGAGAGCATCAGCGCCCGGCGGTGCGGTCGGAAGGAGCTCGAACCAGCGTTGCGCGCGCCAGGCCGCATGCTCGCCGAGTTCGAGCATCGTGAGCTTGGCCACAGGATCGATGATGGATGTGACGGAACCACCGAAAGACGCGAACGCCTGCTGTTCGAGCCAGCAGTATGCGCCGACACGTCGAGCGGACTCTGGAGCAGACAAAGGCGCAGTCATGGTCGAAGGCTAGGTGGTCGGCGATTCAGCGTCGGTACCGATTGACGATGGGGAGCCGACGGTCCTTGCCGAAGCCCTTCGAGGTGACCCTCGGACCGGGAGGTGATTGCCGACGTTTGTACTCGGCGAGATCAACGAGACGGACAATGCGCTCCACGACCGCAGCATCATGTCCCGCTGCGATGATCTCCTCGGCCGATTGATCACCCTCGACATACAGAGCGAGGATGGGGTCGAGCTCCTCATACGGAGGGAGGCTCTGATCGTCGCGTTGATCAGGACGCAGTTCGGCCGAAGGTGGCTTGGTGAGCACGGTTTCCGGGATGATCTCGCGCCCCGCTGACTCATTGCGGAGTCGACACAATCGATACACGAGCAGCTTCGAGACATCCTTGATGACGGCATAGCCGCCCGCGCTGTCGCCGTAGAGGGTGGAGTAGCCAACGGAGGACTCGCTCTTGTTCCCGGTGTTCAGGAGCATCCATCCGAACGCGTTCGACAGACCCATCAGGATCACCGCCCGGATGCGACTCTGCAGGTTCTCCTCGGCCAGCCCTATGGAGTGACCGGAGTACGAGGGTTCGAGCATGCCCATGAGCGCCGTATGTGCGGGTTCGATGGCGATGGTCCGGTGGTCGATGCCGAGATTCTCGGCGAGCGCTATCGCATCAGAGATGGAGTGGTCGCTCGAATAGCGCGAGGGCATGAGCACCCCGTGCACATGTTCTGCACCGAGTGCCTCGACAGCCACTGCCGCGACAAGTGCTGAGTCGATACCGCCGGACAGTCCGATGACGACATCGCTGAATCCGTTCTTGCGAATGAAGTCACGTGTGCCGAGGACGAGTGCTTCCCACACCTCCTCCTCGACACTGAGACGGGGAGCGATTCCGAGCGGATCGAGCATCGACCTCGGCGTCGAGATCGACGATGACGATGACGATGAGCCCGCGGAGGAACCGGCGGGAGCGGTCGGAACACTGCAGTCGAGCACCTTGAGAGCAGGTTCTTCGGTCGCTTCGGTCGTTGCGATCACAACGGGGAGTTCGATATCGATGAGGTGGAGACCATCGCGGAATTGCGGTGCCCGGGCGATGACCGCCCCCGTTGCATCGATCACCATCGAATCCCCATCGAAGATGAGTTCGTCCTGACCTCCGACCTGGTTCACGTACGCGATCGTGGCGCCGGCTTCGAGGGCACGAGCGGCGAGCACCTGCTCGCGGGCCTCAGCCTTACCCGCGTTGTATGGCGAGGCGTTGATGTTGATGATCAACGAGGCCCCTCCGCGACCGAGTTCCGCGATCGGACCATCGGCGGACCATGCGTCCTCGCAGATCGAGACGCCGAGGATCGCGTCGCCGATGGCGAACAACGGGAGCGGTCCGGTTCCGGGAACGAAATACCGCTGCTCGTCGAACACCGAATAGTTGGGCAACGACCGCTTCCGATAAATGCCGATGAGTCGACCACCCACACAGACCGCCGCACTGTTGTGCAGGGTCGCGATGGCGTCGTGGGTGTTGCCACCCCGGGCCTCACCATGACTGGTGGACGCGTGGGATTCCCCATTCGTGGCCTCGGGGAATCCGACCACGACGACTGCGCGCCGTGACATCTCGATCACTCGCTCCAATGCTGTCCTCGTGTCGCGGATGAAGCTCGGGCGCAGCAGGAGATCCTCCGGCGGGTAGCCCGTGAGAGCGAGCTCGGGGAGCGCAACGACATCGCAGCCCATTGACTCGGCTTGGTCGATGGCAGTGCGGATCAACTCGACGTTGCCATCGAGATCACCAACGATCGGATTGATCTGGGCGAGCCCCACTCGGATCACAGGCACGGAGGAACACTACGGCCTCGCGCCGGACCACCAATAGCCTCAACACTGTGACCAATCGCCGCTCCGCTCCAGACCTCGGCGAACTCGTTGAACGCAGTGCGGATCCGATCGCCGTGCGTGCAGTTCTCGATGCGCTCACCTCCGCATATCCCGAAACTCCGAACCTGATCGAACAGCATGAGTCGATCGCTGCCGGCGTCATCGCACTTGCCGGCGCGAGTCGTTCCATCAGTCGATTCATCGTCACGCATCCCGAACGAAGCCTCGAGGTTCTCGCTGATCTCAACACCCGGCGCGAACTCACCGACATATCCAGCAATACATCGACCAACGGAGCCACAGACGCTGTCGCCGAGCTTGTCGAGTGGCGCGGGCTCGAGTTCCTACGCATCGCCGCTCGCGATCTCCTCAGGGTGGATCCGCTCGAACGGGTTGGCTCCCATCTGGCCGACCTCGGGCGCGATGTGCTCGTCGCTGCATGGTCCATCGCGCGCGAGCATCACGAGAGCATCGACCTCGCGGTGATCGGCATGGGCAAGATGGGCGGCGGCGAACTGAACTATTCGAGCGATATCGACGTGATGTTCGTCGGCGAGGGTGACCCCCATTCACTGGAGCGGGCGGCGCGCGCCGTGCTCCAGATCGCTGGTCGATGCTTCCGGGTCGATGCCAACCTCCGCCCCGAAGGTCGTAACGGGAACCTTGTTCGCACGATCGACTCCTTTCAGGCGTACTGGGATCGGTGGGCGCAGCCCTGGGAGTTCCAAGCGCTGCTCAAAGCTGTGCCGATGGCCGGTTCTGCCGAGCTCGGCGAGCGATGGTGGGGCGCAGCACAGCACACCCTGTGGTCACGACCTTTCGATGCGGAATCACTGCGCTCGATACGCCGGATGAAGGAGCGCACCGAGGAGGAGGTCGCCCGTAAGGGACTCTCCCAACGGGAGCTCAAACGTGGTCCCGGCGGCATCCGCGACATCGAGTTCACAGTGCAGCTTCTGCAGTTGGTGCACGGTGAGCTCGACGAAGAGCTTCGATCGCCGAACACGCTCACCACACTGCGCACACTTGCGTCTTCGGGCTACGTCGACGTGGGTGACGCGGATGCCATGACGGACGCATACCGACTGCTGCGCACTGTCGAACACCGACTGCAACTTGTCGACGAACAACAGGTCCATACGCTGCCCGACTCTGCTCCCGCCATCGAGCATCTCGCCCGCGTCATGGGTCATTTCGATACTCCCGAAGGCTCGGCGGGCGAACAACTTCTGCGCCGCATCATCCACACACAGGCCACCGTGCGCGCGATCCACGAACGCGTCTATTTCCGGCCCTTGCTCGAAGCCTTCGCCACCACGACGCCGGGGATCGCCAGTAGCGGGAACGACACCGACGCCGAGGACAGCAGTCTCGATGCTCGTGCGATCAGCGCCCGCCTCACCGCGTTCGGATTCACCGATGCTCTACGAACCAGAGCAGCAGTTCGCGACCTCACTCGCGGTCTCAGTCGGTCGAGCCGGCTGATGCAGCAGATGCTCCCGCTGCTGCTCGACTGGATCTCGACCTCACCCGATCCAGATCTCGCACTGCTCATCGTCCGCAATCTGCTGAGCGGTCCACAACAGATGCGCCAACTCGTGGACGTGTTCCGCGATTCGCCGGCGGCAGCGGAGAGACTCTGTCGTATCGCCGGCACCAGTCGACTGCTCAGCGACATCCTCTCGCATAACCCTGACCTGATCGCCCGTCTCCCTGACCCCGGACAACTGGCGCTCCGCGAGCACGAGGCTCTCTCCGATCGAGCGGTGGCCGTCCTCGAACTCCGCCGCGACCCGATCAAGCAACAGGCGGCGCTGCATCGATGGAAGCAACGAAACCTGCTGGGGATCGCCGCACGAGATGTCTTCGAGGCGGCCGACGTTCGTACAATCGGCCACGATCTCACCTCCCTCGCCGATGCCTGCATGCACGGTGCACTGACGATCCTGCAGCCGAAGGTCCCCTTCGCCGTCTTCGCTCTGGGTCGCTTCGGCGGTGGCGAGATGGCCTACGCCAGCGACCTCGACCTCATGTTCGTGCATGGCGGCGATGGACCGGGAACAGACCGGGAAGCTCATCGCATCGCCTCTGGACTGATGCACATACTTCGAGGTGCCACACCTTCGATGCGCGTCTTCGAGGTTGACGCTGATCTGCGACCCGAAGGCCGTAACGGGGTGCTGTCGCGAACCCTCGTGATGTTCGAGGCGTACTGGCGGTCGAGCGCCGAGACCTGGGAACGACAGGCAATGTCGCGTGCGCGATTCGTGGCAGGCGATGCAGGACTCGGCGAATCCCTGCGACTCGCGCTCGATGACTTCGTGCTCGGCTCGGTCGAGAATGAAGACCGATCGGCACACCCGGACAGGGGCCTCACCGAACATGAACGTCGGGACATCCGACGCATGAAGGCTCGCATCGAGGCTGAGCGCATCCCGATCGGCGAGGATCCCGACTTCCACCTCAAGCTCGGCCGGGGTTCGCTCTCCGATATCGAGTTCACCGCGCAACTGCTGCAACTCGAACACGGTGTGCTGGCGCCCGGCACTGTCGAGGGCTTGGAGCGACTCACACATCTCGGAGTTCTCGATCCGACGGATGCGGCGACGCTCATCGAATCGTTCCAATTCTGCGAGCGCGTGCGTAACCGCTGGTTCCTCGTGAACAGTTCGCCGGGTGACTCCCTCCCCACACAACCCGGGCCGATGCTCTGGTTGGCCCGCTCTCTCGAAACCACACCGGGCGAGCTGCGCAGCGACTACCGACGGGTCACGCGGCGAGCGCGTGCCGTGGTCGATCGACTGTTCTACGGACTTCCCGGTCGGAGCTGACGACACGTCGAACCGGATCCGAGAAGGACCCACGGACACCGCATCCATCCGCCTCGAACTGGACCATCCCGTGATCGATGCCGACGCACACATCATCGAGTTCGAGAGCCGAACCTCACCGACCAACGACGTGGCCGACCACATCGGCAACTTCGCTGCCGGCACCGAAGCGGCATGTCGCTCGCTGCTCTTCGGTGGCAGGGGGGTCGAGAACAAGGTGCGAGCACCGCTCGAACCACGAACCTTGCCTATTCGCAGGCCACGCCGTCCTTGTCGCCATCAAGCGAACTGCGATACCCGGGCTGGTCACTGCGAATCGGTGC
>Ga0209084_1000400_pt1 | contig 40361 bp, 59 predicted proteins | sample C_130820_MF_Meta_FD_187309 | JGI IMG/M metagenome (GOLD analysis project Ga0209084, IMG submission 187309) | Freshwater microbial communities from Lake Croche, Canada to study carbon cycling - C_130820_MF_MetaG (SPAdes) (version 2) | ecosystem: Environmental > Aquatic > Freshwater > Lake... | reverse complement strand
CAGATGGCAGTTGCCACCGCCATGCAAGTGCGCCGCCTCACCCCGCGCGAGTGCGAGCGCCTGCAAGGCTTCCCGGACGACTACACGCAGGTTCCCTACCGCAACAAACCAGCTGCCGATGGGCCTAGGTATAAGGCGCTGGGGAACTCAATGGCGGTGCCGGTGATGGCGTGGATCGGTAAACGCATTCAACAAGTAGAGGAAATAACATGCACCACAAAGCAAAAATACCATTCTGCATAGTGCAGGAAGCCCGACAACAGCGGCAGCGGTTCGGCAGGGCGTATAGCGTGATTGCAGCGTTCTATGATGTGTCCATGTGGACTGTGCGCGACTGGTGCGAGTATCGGACGAGGATTACGAGATGACCGAGAATAATCCCATCGTCGAGCTGCATCCAAAGGTTCTATTAGATGCCGCGCTTAAATACGCGCTGCGCGGCTTTCGCGTGCTGCCGTTGAATGGAATCCGCGCAGGCGTGTGCACCTGCGGCGACACTGACTGCCGGTCGCCCGGCAAGCATCCGCTGACCGCACACGGTGCGACCGAGGCCAGTGCCGACGAGATGACGATCCGCGGCTGGTGGTCTAAGTGGCCGACCGCCAACATTGGGCTGGCTATGGGAGATGCCGGCTGCGTGGCGCTCGACGTAGACACGCGCAACCTCGGACACTTGAGCTGGGACGCGCTGATACATGCTAACGGGGCGCTTCCAGAGACTCCCACGCAGCGCAGCGGTAACGGGTGGCACTATCTGGTCAGGATAGATGCCGAGGCTGTCAGGCGGTGTCGTGGCAAGCTGGCGCCGGGTATCGATGTCAAGGCGAACGGTTACATCGTGGCCGAGCCCAGCATCCACCATTCTGGGCGGCGGTATGCCTGGGACGATGGGCTGGATCTGCTGGCCGGGTTTACACCGGCGCGCGCACCCGTCTGGCTGGAACGGATGCTCATGGAGCCAGCAGCGAAAACAGAGGGGCCCAGCTCTCCCAATCTCGGCAATTACACCTTGCCGGTGCAGCTCGCCGAGGCCGCGGCTGCGCTTACAGTGTTAGATGCCGAGGACTATCACCAGTGGATCGAGGCGGGCATGGCGCTGCACGCAACCGGGTTGGGCGATCTGGCCTATCAGGTGTGGGTTGAATGGTCTGGCCGGTCGGGCAAGTTCGATCACAAGGTGCAGCGGGCAAAGTGGCTGTCTTTCTCAACCAAGCGGTCGGCCGGCGTGACGATTAAAACCCTATTTTCCCGCGCTCAGTCTGCCGGGTGGAAGAATCCTATGGCAGGCACCAGCTCGGCACCGCAGGCATCCGCACCAGTTTCCAAGCTCATAGCCGAAACCGGCGAGGCGTTCGTGGCTGGTTTTAAACCGCCAGAATACACCATCGAAGGCGTCCTGCTCCGCGGCTACCTCTACGGCATCACCGGAAAGAGCAACGCCGGAAAGACCGCCATTGCGGTCAGCCTGGCCGCCTGCGTCGGCGCTGGTAAGCCTTTCGGCAGGCATCAGTCGGTAGTTGGTCAAGTGCTCTATCTGGCCGGTGAGAATCCTGAGGACATTCGGCTGCGGATTAAAGCCTACTGCGTATCCATGTTCCTGCCGCAAGCCTTTAACAATGTCACCTTTGTCAGCCGGTCTTTCAGCATTTCCCAACATTTTGCAGAATTAATGGAATTGTCGGAGTCGGTCGGCGGGTTTGATCTGGTGCTGGTGGACGGCAAAACCTCGTTTTTTACCGGGGACGAGGAAAACGACAACACGCAGGCATATGCACAGGCGCTTGAGCTGCGCTCATTAACGCGGTTGGTAGGTCTGCCCTCCGTGGCGGTGCTGTGCCACCCAAACCGCGCTGCAGAGGGCGCAGAGGGTCTGTTACCGCGTGGCGGTTCGGCATTCCTGAACGAACTGGACGGCAACCTGACCGCCTGGAACTCCGGCGGCGTGGTCAGCCTGTCGCAGAACAAGATCCGCGGCGCCGACTTTGAGCCGGTCAAGATCAAACTTGATGTATTCGTTTTTCCCGATATTAAGACCAACTTTGGCACGCCGATTACCTCCGTTATTGCCAAACCGCTAGACATGAATGAATCCGAATTGCTTGAAGAACAGGCCGAATCGGAAGAAAACCGCCTGCTGACGCTTGTCAATTCCAGCCCCAAATCAACGCTGCGGGAGTGGGCTGGGTTGCTTGGCTGGAACGATCGCAATGGTCAGCCGATGGTGTCAAAGGTCAGCCGGACTTTGAGCCAGTTGAAGGCCGATAAGATGGTCAGAAAGGTGCGTAAAAATTGGAAAATAACGGCAGCTGGAAAGGCTGAAATCGGTGTCTGAAAAGTGTGCCAAAAAGTGTATTTTTTGTTCCGCGTTTGTTCCACGTTATAAAGTGATCTGAAAAATGGAACAAAACAGGGTGTTTTGTTCCAAAATGAAAATGCAGTAAAAGGTAATATGTTCAAATGTTTAGTGCTGTTTTGTTCCAGAAAAAAGTGCGGAACAAACTATATGGGTTTAGAACAAAAAAGGATGGATTTGTTCCATCCTTTGTTTCCTATAGGTGGAACAAGAAGTGGAACAAGAGTGTTTTTTATTGATTAAAAAATAGGCAAATCACATGACACCAACGCAGCGCAGTTTGAAGGCTCTTCGGGATCTTGGGTATTTGGTTGAGGTTGTTGAAAAATGGAACAGCTTTACCCGAACGCGCAAGGATCTGTGGGGCTGGGCTGACCTGCTGGCCATCCGGCGCGGCGAGGTGCTCGCGGTCCAGGTCACCAGCGAGGGCGTGTCCAATCGGGTTAAGAAGGTTACGGACTCGGAAACCATTGGTCGAGTGCGGGAAGCTGGGGTGCGGGTCGAAGTTCACGGCTGGCGTAAGAACGTAAAAGGGCGCTATGTGCAGCGCGTCGTGGACCTCTCTTGACAGCACACTTTTTAAGCACTAATCTGTTGTTGCGTTGATCTCCTCCGTGATACGCACTCCCCCGCTAAACGGCGGCTTGAGCGTTGCGGGCGCTCTCCCGGCGGTCGCCGTTGCCATTGAGGTTCTATGCCCGAGTCTGTAAATGCCCTAGAGCAATATTACCGCGACCTCGGGCCAGCGACTGCTAACCCTAATTTTCTGGCACAAGGTCGCAGGGCAAACGTGGCGCAGCGGTCAATGCCTGGACCAACAATGCAGGCAGCCAACACCCAGTTTGCAAAAGAACTAGGCAGCATGGGTGATCGTGGCGCAATACCGGATCTCATTAACCGCGGGTTAATTGCCAACACCGCAGGTCTGCCGGTGGATCTCGTGAATACCGTCCTCCAATCCCTCGGGCTGGGAGCAGAGCAACCCGTTGGCGGCTCTGATTCAATTCGTCGGGCGTTGGAATATTACGGGTTATCGTCAGAAACCAAACGACCGATGCTTGAGACTCTTGCCGGGCTGACCCCGCCAAAGGCTGTTATGGGAGCAGCTCGGGCAGCAGGACAAGGGGCTGAAGCTGTAGGCAGGGCAGCGGCGCCGGTGGCTGGGCAAGCAATTGAGAATTATCTGGTGCGGTCTGGCGGCATCTTGCCGATGCACGTATATCACGGCACCCCCCATAGATTCCCGCCAACTGCAAATAATCCGCTGGGTGAGTTTGATGCATCAAAGATTGGCACAGGCGAGGGGGCGCAGGCTTACGGTGTTGGGGCTGGTTATTTGGCAGAACATCCGGAAGTGGCGAGGGGGTATCAAAGAAAACTTGCCGATTCTCACAAACCAAATGTTGTTGATTCCAATTTGCAGAATTTGTATCAGAAAACCGGAGATTGGACTGCTGCTGTTGACGAACAAATGAAACGCATTTATGACACGCCTGCGGCAAAAGCGAAGATGCGTGAATCGTTGATTAAGCAGGGCGCTCCGACTAACGTAGAAGGTGGCGCGTTATATAAAGTTGATTTACCCGACGAACACATAGCGAAGATGCTGGATTGGGATAAGCCGCTGAGTCAGCAAACCCCGCAAGAAATAAAAGACGCTTTTAACGGGATTGTTAAAAAGTATCCTGAACTAAAAGACGAGTTTTTTCAAGCGTATCGCGATAAGCAACCTGGAAAAATCTATTATTCAATATTGAATGACTACCGAAAAAGCGGAGATTTAACAAAAAATCAAGGTTTCGCGTCTGATACGCTGCGCGAAGCGGGCATCCCCGGCATCCGCTACCTAGATCAAAGCTCTCGTGCTGGCGGCGCAGGCACAAGCAACTTCGTCGTATTTGACCCCAAGCACATGAACATCATAGGACGCGAATAATGACCGCAGCATGGACCCGCAAAGAAGGCAAAAACCCTGCTGGTGGACTGAATGCCAAGGGCCGCGCCAGTTACAAGGCCGAAACCGGTGGAACCCTGAAGGCGCCGGTCAAGTCTGGCGACAATCCCCGCCGCGCCAGTTTTCTGGCTAGAATGGGCAACATGCCGGGACCAATGGCAAAACCCAACGGGGAACCGACGCGGTTGGCGCTGTCTTTAAAGGCATGGGGAGCCAGTTCTAAGGCTGATGCTAAGTCGAAAGCCGCGGCAATCTCAAAACGGAATAAACGGTAAGCACTTACTTTTCTTTTATCGCAAAGAGTGATTAAGAGCCAAAACTACATATGGCAAAAGGCATAAAGACTGGCGGCGGTTCTCGGCAAGGCAAGCCGAACAAAAGCACACAAGACGTGCGCGAGGCGATTGCGCTGATCGCGCAGCGTAATGTAGGCAACTTTGAGACATGGATCGGTCAGGTTGCTGCAACTGATCCCTACAAAGCCGCTGATCTATTTCTGAAGGCTATCGAATACCACATTCCAAAGCTCGCAAGGTCTGAAATCACTGGCAAAAACGGTGGGGATATTATGGTCCACATCAACAACCAGGACACCGACCTTGTTTAGCGCCACCGCAGCCCAAAGCAGGGCAACAGGGCTGATGACCGGCGATGCCAAGCATGTGATGCTGGTCGGCGGATCAAGGTCGGGCAAGACGTTTGTGGCACTTCGAGCACTCATCATCCGGGCGACTCTGGCGCCTAAGTCTCGGCACGTTGTCCTGCGGTTTCGGTTCAACCACGTGAAGTCGTCGGTTATTCTTGACACCTTTCCCAAGGTCATGAGCCTGTGCTTTCCGCAGCTCACCTACACCCTGGACAAGACTGACTGGTATGCAACCCTGCCGAACGGCTCCCAAATCTGGTTTGGCGGGCTGGACGACAAGGACAGGACTGAGAAGATTCTAGGTCAGGAATACGCCACAATATTCTTTAACGAGTGCTCACAGATACCCCTCTCGGCTCGCAACATGGCGGTCACACGACTCGCACAGAACTGCGTGGCTACGGTAGGCGGTCAGCAACGACAGATGCGTCTGAAGGCGTTCTACGACTGCAACCCTCCGTCGATGGCGCACTGGACGTATAAAATGTTCGTCAAGAAGATTGAGCCAGAATCGGGTAAAGCATTGGCTGACCTGGTCAACTTCAGCATGATGACCATCAATCCCCGCGACAATTTGGAGAACTTGCCGCCTGACTACATCAAGGAACTGGAGAACCTGCCAGCCAGGATGCGGCAACGGTTTCTTGAGGGCAAGTTTGCAGACGTGGCCGCAGGTGCGCTCTGGAACATTGAGATGATCGACACCTACAGGGAAACAACCAATCTGCCGGACATGTTGCGGGTGGTCGTGTCTGTCGATCCTTCTGGCAGCGGCGACACCGACAACGCAGGGAACGACGAGATCGGGATTGTGGTGGCTGGCCTAGGCATTGACGGTCGGGCTTACGTGCTCGAGGATTGCACGATGAAAGCCGGTCCGAGCGTTTGGGCTAATGTCGTGGCGACTGCTTACGACCGGCACGCCGCAGATCTGGTGGTGGCTGAAAAAAATTATGGTGGTGAAATGGTCCGGCATGTGATAAAAAGTGCCAATCCACACCTAAAATGCGAGTTAATCAACGCATCGAGAGGCAAAGCTGTGCGAGCAGAGCCAGTGTCAGCACTGACAGAACAGGGCAAGATCCGGTTCGGCGGCACGTTCCCCGAGCTTGAGGACGAGCTGTGCTCGATGACCACCAACGGTTACATGGGCGAACGCAGCCCTAACCGCGCAGATGCTTTTGTCTGGGCAATGACTAAGCTATTCCCCGGCATCATCAAGACCGATGCCAAATCTCAGCGCAAGCACGTAATGCCGACGCAGAACGTAAACCGTGGCGCAACTAGCTGGATGGGTGCTTAATGAAACCCGGACTGTACGCCAACATCAACGCAAAACAAGCACGTATTGCTGCGGGCAGCAAAGAGAAGATGCGTAAGCCTGGTGCTGCTGGCGCGCCAACCGCCAAGGCGTTCAAGCAATCGGCCAAAACCGCAAAGAAACGCTAACATGCCCCTCGTCAAGTCAAAATCTCCCGCCGCCTTCCGAAAAAACATTCGGGCTGAAGTGACCGCGGGCAAGCCGGTCAAACAGGCCGTGGCAATCGCCTATTCCGTCAAGCGCGCTGCGGCGGGCAAGAAGAAAGGCAAATAATGGCTGATCCAAAATTCGTTGACATTTCAAAGTTCACGCCTAATGAACAGGCGGCTTTGCAATATCATCGCAACCATCTGACCGGCGGCACAGGGCTGAAGAATGCAGACGGTTCAACCACTACGTTTATGGGTTCTGTTGTGGATACGCCAAGCGGCGGCGCAATGATCCTTCCGACGTATTGGCATGGTGAGGTCAGGGACGTACCGCAAGCGATGAAGTTTGCAACCAAAAGCGGCGTAACCTTTCCCGAGTACGAGTCGGTGAAAGACGCTTTGGCGGCGGAACAACGGATGCACAAGATTATGGAACAAGACGTTGAATCTTACGGGGCGGCTAAATAGTGGCCTATCAGGACACAGGCATTAACGAAGCCGGCGCCGTAGCGTCGGGCGGCACTAAGCGCGACCGTGACAACAGCGAGATGCTGGCGACCATGCGTACCCGCCTGACGATGGCGATCAGCGCGTATTCGGACTCCCGCGAGGACGAACTGGACGACCTGCGCTTTCGTGCTGCAAGCCCTGATAACCAGTGGCAGTGGCCTGCTGATGTGCTGGCGACACGCGGCTCGGTGCAGGGGCAGACGATCAACGCTCGACCCTGCCTGACCATCAACAAGCTGCCGCAACACGTCCTGCAAGTCACCAACGACCAGCGGCAGAACCGGCCTAGCGGCAAGGTGATACCGGCTGACGATAAAGCTGACGTTGAGGTAGCCGAGATATTCAACGGCATCGTGCGGCACATTGAGTATATTTCGGACGCTGACGTAGCCTACGACACGGCCTGCGACAACCAGGTGACGTTTGGTGAGGGTTACTTTCGCATCTTGACCGAGTATTGCAACGACGACAGCTTCGACCAAGACCTGCGAATTGGGCGTATCCGCGACAGTTTTAGCGTCTACATGGATCCAACGATCCAAGACCCCTGCGGTTCGGACGCCGAATGGTGTTTTATTTGTCAAGAAATCACCAAAGAGGACTATGAACGCCAGTTCCCCGACGCGGCCACGCTCTCCAGCTTGGAATACGGCGTGGGCGACGGGCAACTGAACGCCTGGATCAACCAAGACACGGTGCGGATCGCGGAATACTTCTACATTGAGCATGAAGCCAAGAAACTGCACCAGTATCACGGCGGCATCACCGCGATGGCCGGCTCGCCCGAGGCAAAACAAGCCGAAATGATGGGGTTGAAGCCGATAAAGACGCGGGATGTGGACGTTCAGATCGTGAAATGGTGCAAAACCAACGGTTTTGAGATACTGGAGGAACGCGATTGGATGGGCAAATTCATCCCCGTTATCCGCGTGGTTGGCAACGAATTTGAGATTGATGGCCGTATGTATGTTAGCGGTCTGGTGCGAAACGCCAAAGACGCGCAGCGCATGTATAACTATTGGGTAAGCCAAGAAGCGGAAATGCTGGCCTTGGCGCCAAAGGCACCGTTTATTGGCTACGGCGGTCAGTTTGAGGGTTACGAGCAACAGTGGAAAACGGCCAACATCAACAACTGGCCGTATCTGGAAGTCAACCCCGACGTGACCGACGGCCAAGGCAGCGTGCTACCGTTGCCGCAACGCGCACCGCCACCGTTGGCGCAGAACGGATTGTTGCAAGCCAAGCTGGGAGCCGCCGACGACATTAAAGGCACGACTGGTCAATACGATAGCAGTCTTGGCGCCGCGGGTAATGAAACCTCTGGCCGAGCTATTTTAGCGCGTGAAAAACAAGGCGACACTGGCACTTATCATTTTATCGACAACCTTGCCAGAGCCATTCGTTATTCAACGCGGCAGCTCGTTGACATGATTCCCAAGATTTACGACACGCAACGCATTGCGCGGATTATTGGGATTGATGGGGAAACTGATCAGGCAACGATTGACCCAACTCAGCCGATGCCGGTTCGTAAGATCGTTGACCAGCAAACCGGCGCCACCATCAAGAAAATATATAACCCAAACGTTGGTAAATACGACGTGGCGGTCACCACCGGCCCGAGCTACATGACCAAGCGGCAGGAGTCGCTTGATGCCATGTCTAGACTGTTGCAGGGCAATCCGAACTTGTGGGCTGTGGCTGGTGACTTGTTTATTAAAAACATGGATTGGCCAGGCGCTCAAGAGATGAGCAAACGCTTTGCTAAAACCATTGATCCTAAACTAATGAACGAATCGGACGCTTCGCCAGAATTAGCGAAAGCGCAGCAACAAATGCAAGCGATGGCGCAAGAGATGGATCAGATGCACATGATGTTGCAAAACGTCAACAAGTCGATGGAAGCGCAAGATTTGCAGGTCAAACAGTTTGAGGCCGAGGTCAAAGCCTACGACGCCGAAACCAAACGTATTAGCGCGGTGCAGGCCGGCATGTCGCCCGAGCAAATCCAAGATATTGTTATGGGAACCGTGCATGGCATGATTACCTCGGGCGATCTGGTGAGCGAGATGCCAGGCCGCGATACCGACATGCCGGGTATGGCCGAAATGCCGCAAGAGGGCATGGAGCAGATGCCACCGCAAGGTATGGAACAGATGCCGCCGCAAATGCCACCGATGGGGATGCCACAGTGACCAAAGCATGTGATTTTGTAGGGATGCTGTTCCTAGCGCGCGATGTGGCGCACAGCGTCCACTTGAACACCCGCAGCTACGCCAAACACGTAGCCCTGAACATCTTTTACGATCGTATTGTGGGCGCTGCTGACGATTTTGCCGAAGCCTATCAAGGCCGGCACGGTATGATCGGCCCGATATCGCTTATGTCAGCCAAGAAAACGACCAACATCATTGAGTTTTTGGAAGATCAATTGAAAGAAATTGAGTCAATTCGGTATGATGTGTGCGACAAGTCCGATTCTTCGTTGCAACAGCTTATTGACAACATCGTCGAAATATACCTTCGCACGCTCTACAAACTACGCTTTTTAGCTTGAGGTAAACCATGTCAGCCACATACAAGAATATCAGCGCCACTAACCAGGTCAAAATCGGGTTTACGGTGCTTAAGGGCATTTTTGTGAGCGCCGCGTCGGCCACGCCGACAATCACGGTATACGATTCCGGCACCGCGAGTAACAGTGACCCTACGATTTTGAGCGTGTTTACGCCCACCGCTGCGACCAACTACAATTTTACCGCGATGGGCATCTCGGCAAGCAAAGGGCTATACGTGGTCATATCCGGAACGGTAGCCGCTACATTTATCTATGAGTAAGCAAAGATGACCGTCGGTCTTTCCCCAGTTGCTGGCGCGGGTTGGCAGTTTTTTGATTCCAACGGCGTGCCCTTGTCCGGCGGCAGGTTGTATACCTATGCCGCAGGCACTACGACGCCGCAAACTACGTACACCAGTAGCACCGGCGCAACCGCTAATGCGAACCCGATTGAATTGGATTCGGCGGGGCGTGTTTCCGGCACCACCGAAGTTTGGCTAGATATCACCGTCGCATACAAATTTGTATTGAAAACCACCGACGATGTTCAGTTGTGGAGTGCCGACGATATTTCCGGCATGGCGGGTATTGGTAACCCCCTGCCTGTTCCGTCAGGCGGCACTGGACGTGCAACGGCTACGGCCTATGCGGTGATATGCGGCGGCACTACGGCCACGGGGGCACTGCAATCCATAGCCTCGGTAGGCACTACGGGGCAAGTGTTGACCAGCAACGGCGTCGGTGCTTTGCCGACCATGCAAGCCAGTTTTGTCGCCGGCATGATTATTCTGTGGTCTGGAAGTGTCTTGGCTATCCCGACCGGTTGGCTGTTGTGCGACGGCACCTTAAGCACACCAAACCTTCGGGATCGGTTTGTCGTAGGCGCCGGTTCCACCTACGCCGTAAACGCAACGGGCGGCACTGCCGACGCGGTTGTTGTTACTCACACCCACGTAGCCACAGACGCGGGGCACACGCACACCACCACGGCCTTTGGTGCTGCCGGCACGGCGCTCGCTGGCGGTGCGGGAAGTAACACCGCGTCGGGCGCGCTTACGTCAAGCACCGGTTTTGCAAGCGTCACTAACGCAGTTCCGGTTGGAAGCGTTAGCGGCACAAACCAAAACCTTCCGCCGTATTACGCCCTTTGCTACATTATGAAGTCCTAAAAAATTATGGCTAACGTAAAAATTTCATCGCTCGCCGCCGCCACTACACCGCTAACAGGCGCAGAGGTATTGCCCATTGTTCAATCTGGCGTAACCGTTAATGTTGCGGTAAGCAATTTGACCGCAGGTAGATCGGTTAGCTCTACAGCTATAGCAATAACGGGCAGCACGTCCGGCACGGCGACGATTGTAACGCCTGCGGTGGCCGGCACGCCGACGCTGACGTTGCCAATCACTACGGATACGCTGGTCGGCAAGGCAACGACAGATACGCTAACGAACAAGACGTTGACCGCGCCGATCATAGCAACCATTTCAAACACGGGCGTGTTGACCTTGCCGACCGCTACCGACACCTTGGTAGGCCGGGCTACGACAGACACTCTGACGAACAAAACGCTAGTCGCTCCGATACTTGGAACCCCAACAAGCGGCGTATTGACAAACGCCACCGGGCTTCCGCTTTCTACCGGTGTCACCGGAACCCTGCCGGCAAATAACGGCGGGACAGGTGTAGCTAACAACGTAGCAAGCACACTTACTATATCGGGTAGCTTTGCCAGCACGTTTGTAGTGGGTGGGGCTTTCTCATACACCTTGCCTAGTGCTTCAGACACTATAGTTAACTTGGGGTCTACGCAGACCCTGACAGCCAAGACGCTGACAAATCCTACTGTTACCAATTACGTTGAAACTCTGCAAGCAGTAGGCACTGTCGGTGCGTCGTCTACTCTGGCACTGACTACCGGAACTGTTCTTACGGCTACGCTCACAGCATCAACTCCTTGCACATTCACGATGCCAACCGCTGGGGCTGGTAAGTCGTTCATACTTATCTTGACGCAAGCCGCTACGGGTATGACTACGGCGACGTTTACGGGCGTTAAATACCCCGGCGGCACTGCGCCAACTATTACTGCTACCGCTTCGGCGGTGGATATTCTAAGTTTTGTAGCTAACGGCACGGTCTGGTATGGCACCTTTGCCCAGGCGTTTGCATAATGTTTGCTGCGCCTAATTTTTTCCTTACCAAAATTGCGGGTGGTTTTCTAATCATCCAGCAGTTCACTGCGTCTGGAACGTGGGTAGCGCCTACGGGGGTGACGAAGGTTGATTACCTTGTTGTTGCGGGGGGTTCTGCTGGCGGTTATAACGGCGGCGGTGGCGGCGCTGGTGGATTTAGAACCGCAACAGCTTTTTCCGTTACCGCGGGAAATTCATATACAGTAACAGTAGGCGCAGGAGGCACCGGAAGCACAACCAGAACAATCACTGGCGGTGCGGGTTCAAATTCAGTGTTTTCGACCATTACCGCAAACGGTGGCGGCGGCGGCGCTGCCGATCTTCTCACTGGCGGCGCGGGGGCAAGTGGCGGTTCTGGTGGCGGCGGTGCTAATTCAACCGGAACAGGCGGCGCAGGTAATACACCATCAACAAGCCCATCGCAGGGAAATAACGGCGGCGCAGCGGCGGCAGGAACATCGCAAACCGGTGGCGGCGGCGGCGCTAGTGCGGTTGGCGGCACTGCAACATCATCTGTTGGCGGTGCTGGCGGCAACGGAACGGCAAGCAGCATTAGCGGATCATCAGTTACTTATGCTGGCGGTGGTGGTGGTTATGTTGACAACACCGGCAGCGGCGGCGTTGCGGGTTCTGGCGGTGGTGGCACAGGCGGCAAGGGCAATACCACAGATGGAACTGTCGGCACCGTAAATACGGGCGGCGGTGGTGGTGGCAGTGGTTTTACGGGCGGTAAGAACGGCGGTTCAGGCATCGTAATCCTGTCCTTCACCGCGCCTAGCAAAATTGCCGTATTCAATATGTCCGGTATCTGGACTGCTCCGGCTGGCGTGACAAGCGTGAATTATCTTGTTGTGGCGGGTGGCGGTGGTGGCGGTGGTAGTTTTGGTGGGGTCGGAGGTGGTGGTGCGGGTGGATTCCGTACTGCGACGGGTCTTGCGGTAACGCCGGGTTCCGCCTACACAGTAACGATTGGCGCGGGTGGTAGCGGCGGCGTGAGTGCGGTCGGAACTGTTGGTTCATCCTCTGTTTTTTCAAGCATTACTTCTGCCGGTGGCGGCTACGGCGGCGCTTACGTTGGGTCGGCGCTTAATGGCGGTGCTGGCGGTAGCGGCGGTGGTGGCGGTAGCGTCGGCGCAACAAATGCGACCGGAGGTGCAGCTAGCCCGTCCGGGCAAGGAAATGCCGGTGGTAACGGATTTGGCACAGCCATCGTATCAGCCGGTGGCGGCGGTGGTGGCGCAACTCAAGCAGGAAACGTGGGTGGAAATGGAATAGGCGGAAATGGCACAGCGTCGTCATTAAGTGGCTCCTCGGTTACGTATGCTGGCGGTGGCGGTGGCGTTAGTGATAATCCTGTAACTGGCTACGCTGGAGGTTCTGGCGGTGGTGGTGCGGGTAACGGTGCTGGCACTGGAACTGCTGGAACTACTAATACTGGCGGTGGCGGTGGCGGCGGCAGGTCAACCACGGGCGGCGCTGGCGGTTCAGGCATAGTAATCATCACATGGTAAAAATATATCAACTCTACGGCATTGATACTGCAATGCAACTGCTGCGGCCTAATGCGCGTTGGGAGATCAGCAACAACGTGATTACTAGGTGGGAAGATTACAGAGAAAAGCCGACTTGGGAAGAAATACAGGAAACAATGGATAAGATAAAAGCGTTTGAGGATTCCATACCTACCGTTTGGTCACCGGCACAGATTAAAGAATACACAGGACAGGAAAAATAATGGCGCACTTTGCTAAAGTAGAAAACGGCGTGGTCACTCAAGTGATCGTGGTCGGCAATGCGGATACCGCAAACGCAGAAGGCGTTGAGCTTGAGCATATAGGCGCTGCGTTCTGTGAGCGTTTGCTGGGCGGTGACTGGAAGCAGACTAGCTACAACGGCAACATCCGCAAGAACTACGCGGGTATCGGCTACACCTTTGATGAAGCACGGGACGCTTTCATTGCGCCAACTCCGTATCCGTCGTGGTCGTTGAACGAGCAAACTTGCCGATGGGAATCTCCCACCCCGATGCCTACTGATGGCAAAATGTATGCGTGGGATGAAGCCACACTGAATTGGATTGAACGTAAATAACCAAACCTTACCGGTGAGGTTCACCGGGGATTCCAAGGAATCGAGCCATGTCTGACGAAGTAATAGCGGAAGTGCCCGCGCCGGAACAGGACGCAACGGCTGCGCCTGAACCCGTAGTAAATGCGCCGGAAGCAGTAGAAGCACCCGAAGGTGAGCCGAAAGAAACTCCAAAGGTATTTACCCAGGAGGATTTGGACGCGGCCATCGGTAAGCGGCTTGCACGAGAACAGCGCAAGTGGGAACGCGAACAGAAACAGGCCGAAGCACCAAAGCCAGTTCCTGTAGAGCAAGTGCGGCCGGATCAGTTTGCTACGATTGACGAATACGTCGAAGCATTGACGGTTTCTAAGGCGCAACAGATTGTTCAGCAGCAGCAGTTTGCACAGCAGCAGCAAGAATTGCTTGGCAGCTATCACGACAAGGAAGAAGCGGCGCGGGATAAATACGAGGACTTTGAACAGGTCGCGTATAACCCCAAGCTACCGATCACCGACGTGATGGCGCAAACGATTCAAGCATCGGACAACGGGCCGGATATTGCATACTATCTAGGCACCAATCCGAAAGAAGCTGACCGCATTGCCCGACTAGCACCGTTTTTGCAAGCAAAAGAAATAGGACGTTTGGAAGCAAAAGTTGCTTCTGAGCCGGTAACTAAACAAACCTCGAAGGCATCTGCGCCGATTTCACCTGTCACACCCAGAAATGGGGGACCAACCAATTTTGATACTACTGACCCACGCTCAATAAAAACTATGAGCACAAGCCAGTGGATTGACGCTGAACGGTTACGTCAGATGAAAAAGCAGGAGTCTAAGGGCCACCGTTAATACTTTTTAGGAGTTTCATTCATGGCTAACAGCCTGCTTACCATTGATATGATTACGAGGAAATCTCTGGAAATTCTGGAGAACAACCTGGTAATTTCCCGCAACTGCAACAAAGAATACGACGACAGCTTTGCCGTTGAAGGCGCCAAGATCGGTTCGACCCTGCGGATTCGTCTGCCGGACCGCGCGCTGGTGACGGACGGCGCCGCCCTGCAAGTTCAGGACGACAACGAGCAATACACCACGCTGACGGTTTCCAGCCAGAAGCATATCGGCATTAACTTTACCTCTGCCGAACTGACGATGCAATTGGACGATTTTGCGGAACGTGTCTTGAAACCGCGTATCAGCCAATTGGCGGCTAGTGTGGACGCTGACGTTGCTAGCGCCTACAAGTCGATTTACTCGGCTGTTGGCACTCCGGGCACGACGCCGGCTACTTCGCTAGTCCTGTTGCAAGCGCAACAGAAACTGAGCGAATTTGCCACACCTATGTCGCCGCGTTACGCGACCGTTAACCCGGCGGCTAACGCTGCGCTGGTCAACGGCATGACCGGTTTCTTCAACCCGACGGGCACGATTTCCCGCCAGTTCAAGACCGGCATGATGGGTGAGGGTGTTCTCGGCTACGACGAAATCAATATGTCGCAGTCGATTGTCAACCACACCGTCGGTAGCCTTCCGGTTGCGCCTATCTGCGCGTCCACCGTGCCTGCAACTCAAGGTGCGGCTACGCTGGATATTACGTACACCAGCGGCACCAAGACCATCAAACAAGGCGATATCTTTACCATCGCTGCCGTTTATGCGGTCAACCCGCAAACCCGTCTTAGCACGGGTAGCCTGCAACAGTTTGTCGTGACTGCCGATCAGACCCTGACCAGCACCTCGGCTACTATTGCGTTCTCGCCGCCGATGTACACCGCGACTAACGCGTTGGCTACGGTTGACGCGTTCCCGGCTGCGTCGGCTGCGCTGACGTTCTTGGGCACCGCGTCCACCGTGTACCCGCAAAACTTGGTGTATCACAAGAACGCGATCACGCTGGCTACAGCTGACCTCTTGCTCCCGCAAGGTGTCGATATGGCCTCACGCCAGGTGCATAACGGTATTTCGATGCGTATCGTGCGTCAGTACGATATCAACAACGACCGTATGCCTTGCCGTGTTGACGTGCTGTATGGCTTTTCAGTTATTCGCCCGGCGATGGCCTGCCGTATCTGGGGTTGATAAAACTGCCCCCGCCTGGTGCGGGGGCATCTTAATTTTTAGGAGAAACAATCATGGCACTTCCTTCAGTTGGTGGCGGCTATCAATACACCGATGGCAATCTTAACGAGCAGGTAATGGAAACCCAAGCGGCGCCCCAAACGGCGACTGCAACCGCAACGTTGACTGTTGCTCAACTCACCAATGGCCTTTTGGTATGCGATCCGACCGCTACCGCAGCGTCCTACACGATGCCTACTGCGGCGGCAATTGACGCCGTAATGACCAACCTTAAAACCAATAGCTGTTTTCTGTTGAACGTGGTTAATCTTGGCACTTCGTCTGGTGTTCTTACCTTTGTAGTTGGCACTGGCATCACTTCGGTGGGTAACCTTTTGGTTGCTATTACCGGCAGTGCGGCTGGCGTTGGTGGCGCGGCACAGTTCCTGTTCCGCAAAACCGGCACGGCAGCGTATTCCGTTTACCGGGTAGCTTAAGTAACAACACCTCGCGGTGTAATAGCCGCGAGGTGGTTTTTAGGGGATATTATGGTCATCTACATGCGGCACCCTATTCACGGTAGCAAGGTCGCTATTGCCGAAGCCGAAGCGGCACACGATGAAACGAACGGTTGGGAACGCTACGAAGTTGGCGCGTTGCTACGCCCTTCGCTGCCCGAATCGGTAAACGAATTGGCAAAACCTCGCGGGCGCCCGCGTAAGGAGCTTGCGGCATGACGACCACGGCTGGCGATCAGATCAATGGCGCGTTGCGGCTAATCGGTCAATTGGCCGAAGGCGAAACGCCATCTGCGGCGACTTCGCAAGACGCTTTGACCGCAATGAACCAGATGTTGGATAGCTGGTCGTCTGAACGTCTGTCTGTATTCTCAACGCAAGACCAAGTGTTTACGTGGACGCAGGGTCTTATATCACGGACTCTTGGGCCCACTGGCGATTTTGTGGGCAACCGCCCAGTGCAAGTAGACGATTCAACTTACTTCCGCGATCCGGCTAACAACATTAGTTTTGGCATCAAGATTATCAATCAGCAGCAGTATGACGGTATTGCAGTTAAGACCGTCACCTCGACATATCCGCAAGTATTGTGGATCAACATGGATATGCCGAACATCAATATGTATATCTACCCGGTGCCGACTAAGGCGTTGGAGTGGCACTTCATTAGCGTCACCGAATTGGTTGAGCCGGCTACGCTGATAACGGACTTAGTGATTCCGCCAGGCTATCTGCGGGCGTTTCGGTTTAACCTAGCCTGCGAGATTGCTGCCGAGTTTGGCGTTGAGCCACCGCCCCAAGTGCAACGGATTGCGATGAGTAGCAAGCGCAATATCAAGCGGATCAATAACCCCGACGATGTGATGAGCCTGCCGTATAGTATTGTAGCAACACGGCAAAGGTTTAACATTTTTGCTGGCAATTACTAAGTGAAATCGCCCATCTTAGGTGGTAGCTACGTAGCCCGGTCGGTCAACGCTGCCGCTAACCGCATGGTCAACTTGTTTCCTGAAGCGGTGCCGGATGGCAGCGGCGGGAAAGAGGCGGGCTTTCTGCTGCGGTGCCCAGGCTTGCGTCTAATCACAACCGTCGGCGCCGGTCCTATTCGCGGGCTGTGGGTGACCAACGGTGTTGCCTACGTGGTGTCCGACGATAAGTTCTACAGCGTGACTACCAATTGGGTTATCACCCTGCTCGGCACCGTAACCGGCAGCGGGCCGGTTAGCATGGCCGACAACGGCACGCAAATATTCATTGCCTGCAATCCGCTGAGTTACATCTACAACACCTCCACGGCGGTGTTTGCCCAAATTACGGACGTTGACTTCCCCGGCGCCGGCTCGGTCAGCTACCTTGACGGTTACTTCGTGTTCAACGAACCAAACACGCAAAAGTTTTGGGTAACCAGCCTTTTAGACGGCACCGCTGTTGACCCGTTAGATTTTGCCAGCGCGGAAGGCTACCCCGACAACGTGGTGGCCTTGATCGTAGACCACCGCGAAATATTCCTATTTGGCAGCACCAGCGTTGAAGTTTGGTATGACGCCGGCACGCCGGACTTTCCGATGGCGCGGATTCAAGGCGCGTTTATGGAAGTCGGTTGCGAGGCTGCGTATTCGGTAGCCAAGCTGGACAACAGCGTGTTCTGGCTAGGGTCGGATGCCCGAGGTCGCGGGATCATTTACCGCGCCAACGGTTACACACCAGCGCGGATATCCACCAACGCGGTTGAATACGCCATCCAAAGCTACGGCAATATCACCGACGCAATCGGCTACACATACCAGCAAGACGGGCACCCGTTTTACGTGCTGATATTCCCGTCTGCCGAGGCTACGTGGGTCTACGACGTGTCCACCCAACTATGGCACGAACGCGCCGCGTTTGAAAATGGGCAATTTGCCCGGCACCGCAGCAACTGCCAAATGTCGTTCAATGACGAGATTGTGGTAGGTGATTACGAGGACGGGCGTCTATACGCCTTTGACCTTGACGTTTACGCTGACGATACCCAAACGCAAAAATGGTTGCGGTCGTGGCGCGCGCTGCCCGCAGGCCAAAATAACCTTAAGCGCAGCGCGCACCACAGCTTGCAGCTTGACGCTGAAACGGGTGTTGGGCTGGCTCAAACCCCCGGCATTGAAACTAAAAATATAACCACCGAAACTGGGCTATACCTCATAACTGAATCTGACGACTATTTAGTCACCAATGGGTTTCTTGCAACCGCCGGTTACGACCCGCAGGTCATGCTGCGCTGGTCTGACGACGCGGGGCATACGTGGTCGAACGAGCATTGGAACTCAATGGGCCGCATTGGTGTTTACGGCTTTCGCACCATCTGGCGCCGGCTCGGCATGACCGAGAAGATTCGGGATCGGGTGTATGAAGTGTCCGGCACCGATCCGGTCAAGATTGCCATTGTAGGTGCTGAACTGTTCGTCACACCAACGAGCAGCTAATGTCCGAACTTAACATAACCAATATCCCCGCGCCTCGGGTGCCGTTCGTTGACGAGCGCACCGGACTAATGGCGCGGGAATGGTATCGGTTTTTTCTCAATATGTTTGTCTTGACCGGCAGCGGTAGCAACGCGACCACGCTTGACGAACTGCAATTGGGGCCACCTAGCCAACCCGTTAGCAACGCCGGCAGCGGCACCGTAACTAACGTGTCTGTGGTGTCAGCCAATGGCTTTGCGGGCACCGTAGCCACCGACACCACCACACCGGCGATCACGCTCTCGACAACCGTCACCGGCGTGCTGAAGGGTGATGGCACGGCGATCTCGGCGGCGGTTGCCAATACCGATTACGTTCCGTTGTCTACCGTCCTGACCAAAACCGCCGACTACACGATCACGGGAACGGACACATGGATTATCAACAACAAGACGGGTTCGACGTTCACGTTGACTTTCCCCGCCGCGTCAGCTTGGCCTGGTCGGTATATCACGGTCAAGAACATGCAGGCGCAAACGGTGGTGTCGGCAACCAGCAACATTGTGCCTATCGACAGCACAACCGCCGGAACGGCTATCCTGCTCAATAAAATAGGCAACTGGGCAACACTGGTGTCCGACGGCACTAATTGGGTCATTATGCAAGCCGCGCCGAACAACATCCTACTTCTGGAATAGGTCATGACCGTTACCGTAAAAGTGCTGATACCCGCCAAGACTGCCGAGTCGATCCAGACCACGCAGTATACGGCGTCGAACGTCACCACAATTATAGACAAGTTCACCGCCACCAACTACAGTGCCAGCCCGGCGGCGTTGAGCGTCAATATAGTCACCTCGGGCGACACGACGGGCAACCAGAACCTGATTACCAAGACCAAGACGCTAGCGGCTGCGGAGGTATATACTTTCCCTGAGATTGTCGGCCAGGTGCTGGTAGCCGGCGGGTTTATCTCCACCATCGCGGGTGCGGCCAGCGCGATCAACATTCGCGCTTCAGGGCGGGAGGTGTCGTAGTGGAAGCCGTAGCCAAACATGACGGTATGCAACAGCGCGTAGAAAAACTACAGTTTGAGGTTTCAAAGCTGCCGCAATACGAACCGCAAACAAAACATACTTTTCACGGGGGCATGTATTGCCGTGAAGTTTGGCGACCGGCGGGCGTTTTAGTTATTGGAAAAGTTCATAAAAAAGAACATTTTTACGTCGTCATGTATGGCACGGTAAGCGTAACAACGGATGACGGTGTGCGGAGTATTACAGGCCCTTGCGTATTGAGCAGTATGCCCGGAACAAAACGCGCCGTGTATGCCGAAACAGATGCCCTTTGCGTAACCTTCCATCGCACGGATTCAGCTACCATTGAGGACGCCGAAACGGAATTGGTAGAAACCGACCCAAATACAATGTATTTGGCAGGAAATACTGTTAAAGGAGTTTTACCATGACTTTTTGGGTTGCAGGAGCTGTAGTAGGCACCGGTGTAGTTGGCGGGTATTTAGGTAATAAAGCCGCCGAAAATGCGGCAGACAAATCGGCGCAGGCGGCTGCTGCGGCGGTTGCCGAGCAGCGCCGCCAGTTCGATATTAACCAAGCCAACCAAGCACCGTATCTTGCTGCAGGCACCGGCGCGGTCAATCGGTTAGGTGCTGGCGTAATGGCCGGCGGTGAGTTTGGTGATGCTACACCGTTTAATTTCCAATACGACCAAAACTCTGACCCCGGCACCGCGTTTCGTATGTCGGAAGGTGTCAAGGCGTTGGACCGTAGTGCGGCCAGCCGTGGCGGTCTGTTGTCGGGTGCAACGCTCAAGGGTGTGCAACGTTACGGGCAAGACCTGGGTAGCCAAGAATACCAAAACGCGTTTAACCGCTACCTGACCGGTTTCAACGCCAACACGGGTGAGCGCAATGCGCTTTTCAACCGTATTTCGGGTGTGGCTGGAACGGGACAAGCGGCGGCTAATCAAGTTGGCGCGGCGGGCGCCAACATGGCGGGTAATATTGGCAACACCTATATGAACGACGCCGCCAACCAAGGCAACGCGGGGATGGCCGGCGCGGGGATGCGTATGTCGGCGTTTAGCGGCGGCGCCAATGCGCTAGGCCGGTTCTACGGTAATTATGGCCGGAACCCCACAACCCCCACAACCCCCGCTTCCGGCGCTCCACCCCTTACCGATCTATACGCATAGAAAGTTAAATCATGGCCGAACTTAATTTTGGACTACTGACCCCGCCCGGCTCGCAGTCGATTGGCAATGCGTTTGTGTCGGGTATGGATCAAGCGGCGGTGGCTCGGGCGCAGGAGAACCAGAACGCGTTGGCTCAATATCAGTTATCAGCAGCGAAACGCACCGATCAAACGCAAGACACGATCAATAGGGCGTATCAAGGCGCCATTGGCCCGGATGGAACACTTGACTACGGCGCTGTCCGCCGCGCGCTGGCGGCGGGGGGCGCTGGTTCGGCGATCCCAAAACTAGAATCTGAACGGGCCACTGCGGAACATCTAGCCGCACGGACGGCAGCTAGTAAAGCATCCACAAATAAAACAAACTATGAATTAACGCACGAAAGAACTAACCGGGCAATTCTTGACATTGCTGATTTGCCTGACGCTGCGACTGCCGTAGCCTCTATTGACCGGCATCTTGCGGCTGGCGATATTGACGAACCTAAAGCAAATGCGTTGAAAGCTAAGTTAGGCGATCCAACAACATTTTTAGCGGGGCGAAAAGAAATACTGCGCGGGATGTTAGCCGCCAAAGATCGGTTGGCGCAAGACAATGTATCGACTAAAGATACTGATATGGGTGGCTATATATCAAGACAAAAATACGACGCGCAAGGCACACCCGTTGGCGATCCGATTATGCTACCTAAGACTGCCGCGCCGAGCACCGAAGCGGCAATGCTATCAGCGACCGTAAGATTTAACCCTGAAAGAGGGCAATTTGAAAATATCGCACCTAGAGGCGGTATGTCACTGCGCCAGCCAGTGCCGGCCGGAGCACCCCTAGCAGCGCCGGGTAACGCAATGGTTGCGCCACCCGCGCCACTAGCGGCGCCAGTTAACTCAATGATTTCACGTCCGGCCGCAACAGCGCCGGGTGGTGCGACTACGGATACAAGAGGGTATTCGCCTCGGATGTTGCGAGAAATAGAAATGGAAAGGGTTAAATCTTTAACGCCAAAATTTGACGTTTCCGCTGGTGGGTTTGTGTATCCGCCGTCAGCAGAAAATCCAGAAGGGAAATTTGTTCCTGTTTCTGGAATTGAAGGAAAACCTCTTACTGAGTCACAAGGAAATGCAACAGCTTATGGCTTAAGAATGAAAGAATCCGAAGCAATTTTACAAGATTTAGCTAATCCAAAAACTGGAAAAGGAACCTTACGAGGCGCTAACGTTGAATCAATTCCTTTTGTTGGTGAATCGGTAGGAAAAGTATTGCCAAATTTTCTTGGTGGAACTAGCGAACAACAACAACAAGTAAATCAAGCAAAAAGTAATTTTATAACTGCTGTTCTTAGAAAAGAATCGGGCGCTGTAATTAGTGATTCTGAATTTGCTCGGGAAGATAATAAATATTTTCCGCAATTAAATGATAGTCCAAAAGTTATTGAACAAAAAGCAAATGCCAGAAAGTTAGCCATTCAAGCAATGAAATTTCAAGCTGGGTCAGGCGCTAAAGAAATTGATAAATACGTGCCAAGTGTATCTTCAAAAAAAGAAACACCTAATCTATCTGAACCACCGCCTGGAGCAGTAAGGCCGCGGGGGAGTAGGTAATGGCTACAAAACCTTACGAAGTTGATGTTGGCGGCGTAACGTATGACGTTGACGCACCAGATGAAGCCACGGCGTGGCGTTGGGCTAATATTGAGCACAACAAACCTGAAAACAGAATACCCGGTGCAATACCTCAACCAAAACCTCCGCAAACTTCTTTCTGGCGGGGCGACCCAAACAAAAGCATATTGGGAAATATCGCTCAGGCGGGTTCTGATGTTGGATCGTTAATGTCAGAGGTTCCAATTTCTTTGGCTACAGGCGCTGCAAGCGGAATAATTGCCCCGTTAACCGCATTTGCAACACGCTTAACTGGCGGTGATGAATATCAGGCCGACAAAGCGCTTAAAGAGGCTTTGCAACGATATACATACCAGCCTCGCAATGAGATGGCTCAGAATGCTGTTTCTGCTATTGGCGAAACACTAGCACCACTTGTTGGCGTTCCAATTCCTACGTTAAACGCATTGGGAAGAACAGCACCAGCCGCGGTAAACGCTTTAAAAGCCAGGGCTACAACCGCGGCACCAGAAATAACCAATATGCTGCGCCGCCCTGCTAGTGAAACAATGGTTGGCATGGGCGCTGCATCAACAGAATTGCCTATGCAACGGCAAACTATGGCCGAAAGCGCAAGAATACCTTTGAAAATGAGTAAAGGACAATTAACAAGAGATTTAGAGCAACAACAGTTTGAGCATGAAACAGGAAAAACATATCCGAGCGCGGAAGGAAAACCGCTATTGCTTCAACAACAAAAGCTAAACGAAGATTTCCTGCGTAATTTTGATGCGTCTGCTGAAGCTATGGGCGGGGAGATTTTTGGGGAAACACAACTTGTCCCTATAGGAAAGGTTGTAGATGCGCCGTTAGTAAAACGGTTTAAGGAAGCAAAAGCAGAAGTAAAAAGACTTTACGATGCCGCCGATACCGCTGGTGAAACGCAAGAACAAGTTAGCATAAACCCGTTAATTAAATATATTGCTGATCACGAAACAGAAATAGCAACCAACAATGCTCCGGTTCTTGCAAACCTAAAAATGCAACTTGCAAAATTAGGCAATCCAGATACGTTATCAATTTATGATTCTGAACAATTAAGAAAAAGTGCAAATAAAATATCGTTTCCCGGTAGCGGTGTAAATGAGGTTTATATGGGCGAATTGCGACCTTTATTTGAGGGAATTACAGAAGGTAAAGGCGGCGATTTTTATAAAGCAGCAAGAGCAGAAAATACTAAATTTGCCAACGAATTTAAAGACCACGCAATAATTTCTAAGTTGTTGCGTAACAAACCCGGCACAAAAGACAGAGCCGTTGCGTTTGAAGATATTTATAAACACGTTGTTCACAGTGGTAGTGCTGATGATTTAAAACTTGTTCAAGATACTTTATTAAAAGCCGGTGATGAAGGAGAGTTTGCATGGAATCAGATACGCGCTCAAGCGGCTAATGAATTAAAAGAACGGGCAATGTCTAACATTAGCAAAGACGCGGCTGGCAATCCAATACCTAACGCAAAAGCGTTGAGGACTGCAACGGCACAATTAGATAGAGATGGAAAACTTGATTTGTTATTTGGCAAAGACGAAGCTAAACGAGTCAGGGAGCTTGTGCAACTTGGAGGCGATATCTATTCTACAGTGCCTGGAACAATTAGCCCCGGCACAGCCAGTGTGCTTATTAGATCGCTGGATGCAATAGCTAAAAACGCTGTGATTAGTAGAATTCCAGTTGTGCGCTCTGTTGCAAGTGGTGTTGCAGAAATGGCTTCAAAAAAAGCTAGAGAAAAAAGAGTTGGCGAGGCCATTAATTACAACGCTTTAGCGCCAAAAAAATAATTGCTTCATTGCTCTGTTGCCCGATCAGCGATTCCAAAACGCTCTTGCTCAGTAGTCTAAACCCCAACCGCAAAAAGAATATTACCAATGGAAAACCAGCACCTAATAAACGCTTTACTCGGCGGCGGCTTTACCGTCCTTGGCTGGTTTGCGCGGGAACTGTGGGCGGCGGTCAAAGAGTTAAAGGCCGATCTTGGCAAGCTGCGCGAGGACTTACCTAAAGACTACGTTATTCGGAGCGACTACCGCGAGGACATCCGGGACATTAAAACGATGTTAGCAAAGATATTTGAAAAACTTGAAAACAAGGCCGACAAATGATTAAGCTATTTGCGTTGCTCATATTCTCAACCGCTGTTACTGCGGCTCCAAACCTTGTCATCTGCCAAGGGCGTTACGCCCTGTGTGCATCCAGCCCAACTACGCTAACGGGAAAAACCATTGTAATTAATGGCACGACATTCAAAGAAGGAATATCTGTGTGTCCTGTTTTGAGTGGTAAAGCTATTGGAGATAATAATCTGATGGGTTCCTGCAAACCACCGCGTGGTGAGAACACAGTCTGGTCGTTGTTTAGCTTTGAGACTACCTATCCGCAAGCACCTTCATGGGCAGTTGTAACGGCAGTGCCTAGGACGTTTGTAACTACATCGGGAGAGGGTGGGATGGCTAATCAATGGTCTTACCCTTGCGTAGTGCGTCCCAAGAAGGTCAACGGAGCCACCATAGCCGACTGCCTTGGCCCGATTAACGAGTCACCGTGGAATGGCGATGCAATACCCGCTGGGACGAGCGTGGTTACTTCTGCGCCTGTTGGTTCAGCCTATCCGGTTGGTGGAAATATACCTGCGGGGTCTAAGTGATGTTTACTCTCCTTACTACGGTTATCTCTTTCCTATCAGGTGGTGTGCCAAAACTTCTGGATTTCTTTCAAGATAAATCTGACAAAAAGCACGAGCTTGAATTGGCGCAGTTGCAGACCAGCCGTGAGATTGAGCTTAAAAAAGCAGGGCTGGAAGTTGAAGAGCGGATAGCTCATATTCAGACTGAACAGGTGCAGATCACTTCTGACGTAACGGAACGCCAAGCCCTCTACGCGCACGACATCGCTATTGGTCAGGGTGCCAGCCAGTGGGTTATCAACGCAAGGGCTATGGTGCGTCCTGCTGTTACCTACGGCATGTTTATGCTGTTTGCCTTTGTAGAAATCTTTGGGTTTGTTTACGCGTGGAAGTCTGGGGTGGCTTTTGATATCGCTCTAGATAACCTATGGGATGCCGATACGCAGATCATCTGGGCGTCAATTGTGTCGTTCTGGTTTGGATCACAAGCTTTTAGCAAGAAATGAGGGTATCCGACAAAGCCATAGAGATGCTGTGCCACCATGAGGGGGTAAGACGCAAGCCCTATCAGGACTGCATCGGCCTCTGGACTGTGGGTGTCGGACACTTAATCGGGAAGACGTTGCTACCAGAATGGAACAGAATACTCACAATGGATGAAGTCCATGCGCTTCTTAAAGAAGACGTTGCTAGATTTGAAGTTGGGGTTCCCAGACTATGTCCTGCTGGGCTTACTGGTGGTCGTTTTGACGCACTTGTTTCCTTTACGTTTAACACTGGGCTAGGCTGTTTACAGCGTTCCAGCATCAGGATGAAGCACAACAGGGGTGACTTTGGTGGTGCTGCCGATGCGTTTAAACTGTATAACAAGGCTTCTGGCAAAGTGTTTCAGGGTCTGGTAACCCGTCGAAAAGACGAACGTGCCGTATATTTAGGGGCATAAGATGCCGTTACAGAAACTACAGCTAAGACCGGGGGCCCCTGCATTAACATGCAACGCAGCCACAGCCGCGTTACGCTCATCCATCATCACAAGCATTTCATCCTGCAAAACTCGGAATTGCTCCTTCTGCGCGGCTAGTTCGCGTTCGAGTTCGCAGGCAAATTCACGCGGCACCCACTGACCAAGACCGTCACCGTAGTGGCAAACATAACTCGCATCCGTCCTCGGCGTATCACTTACTTTATCCATAGCGCCAACACTCCTCCCAAACCTACAACGATTAAACTACCCACTAGCACACCATCACGGAAACCTTCAACGTAGGCACGTTTTCTGTGCCTGTCCACGATTCCCCAGTCCATCAGCTTTTCTTCTTTCAGGCTATCCCAGATGCTCATGATTTTTTCTCATCATCCCCAATCTTCACAGATTCCAAAAACTGCGCCAGCGTGTAGACGCATGGCAGTATCAAATCGCGACAGATGGCATCGTGTACATCAGACTCCGTCATGCTCTGCGCGTAGATTTTAAGCGCACCGATGCGTTCACTGACCAACATGTCAAGGTGGTCAAAATCAAGACGCTTCACCGTTTCAATGTTTTTGTATTCGTCGCTCATTTCCCGCACTCCTTCATAGCCGCGTCAATTGCGGCGTCTAAGTCGTTTTCATCAATCCACTTCGTTTCTGAATCTGGAAAGTTTAGTCCAGCAGACAATTCATATCTCCACGCCCGCAAGCGGCGATACCGCCCGGCATCCAGTTCTGCCGTTTCCAGCCGTACGGTCAGTGCGGCAAGTTGAGTTTTTAAGGATTCCTTGACTACTGGTTCCGCGGCGAGTTCGCGTAGCGCATCGTCAACAACGCGCCTATCCCCGTCACTCCCCGTAATGCAGCATTTTCCTTCCGGGTCACACAAAACTGCTTTAAGGTCTTCAATTGGCGTACTCATTTCCCGCACTCCTTTTTCATCGCCCGAATCGCTGCGGCGCAGTCAAAACAATCTTTATAGGTGTATTTTGACAGCTCATCAGTGACCTGTATTTCATCGCTCGGCTGTTCGCACACCTTCGCCGCTTCCTCCAACGCATCCTCCCTAGCCTTGTCGCGCTGCGCTTGTGCATCTTCCGCAACTTTGCGGTTAGCGCAAGCGAGGTCTTGCCAGTAAGTAATTTTGCGCTGCCAGTAATCGGCCACCTTGCGATTAGCTATAGCGAGGTCTTGCCAGCAAGTAATTTTGCGTTGCCAGTAATCGGAGGGCAGCTTTACTTGACCACACGCTTCGCAATGCCGGGCTGTCGTTTCGTCAGTCATTTCATCTCATCCCGATATTGCTGCATCGTCGCGGCTACGTTGGTATTGCTTGAACCTGTCGGCACCCACGCGCAGCCATCCAACAGATACTTTCCACGGCTACGCAGGTAGGCTATTGCCAGCTTGAGCTTTGCTTTGTATTCGTCGGTCATGTCCGGTTCTCCATGTATTTGTTGTAAGCCAGCGCCAGTTCCAGGTCCGCGGCTTTCCATGCCTTTGCCGCGGCCCCGGTGCGCGTGTCTAAATAACGTGCGCGTGCGTTCATAAACTTTACGAGAACAACGCGAAACTGTGCTTGCGTCATTTTTTCTTTCGGTTTGTCCGTTGCTTTGAGGCGTTCTTCTTTGCGGTTGGCCATGTAATCCTCGCGTTCGTTGTATTCGCGTTCTGATAAATCAAATGCGTTGCGGCTCATTTTGCGGCTCCGTCTTGAGTTTTATGGAAATAGTTGCACTTATCCGTTTTGCAAAAATAATAGACTCCAATGCCGCCACCGGCTAGGCCGTAACCCATGTCGAGCGTGTCGTTGCCGCACAGCGGGCAGTTGTCGCTGTCCTGCCCCTCCGGTAAATCTTTTTTCATTTTGCGGCTCCTTTTTTGGCACGTTTAGATGCGGCGGCTTTTTCCCACGGCAGATCGTCGATCATGTCGGAAAACGGGTCGGCTGCCGGGGCTTTTATGGCACAGTCAAACTCTGTTTTGATGGCGGTCAGCCCGGCGTCACCCAGCATGGTTTTGTCTGCCAGGTTGGTTATGTCCTGCGAGGTATAAACCGGCTGCTGGAACTCCGCGCCGGTCAGTTTGTTTTTGTATGTCAGCAGGTTGTTTGCGCTGGCGTCCATCAGCTCTGCAAACCGCCCCAGCAGAGTCGGAATGTGCCGGTGCTCTCCGCAGCCGTCGCGCTGGGCGGCTACGTCCATATCAGGGCGACCCTGCGCGCAGCTCCAGCGGCCGTCCCCATCCATCTCCGGCGTGCTGTGGGCGCATGTCCGGCAGCTCACGGCCGGCGCCTCTGTTTCATAACATTGCGATTTAAACCGGCAGAATTTGCAGGTAAACCCGGCTGCGCTGTCAGCAATTGTGACTGCGGGTTCAGGGCTTGTGATAATGCGCTCGGCACGCTGGAGCGCCCGGTCGAATGCGTCTTGGTCGAATTCGATGCGCTCGGCGTGGATCTCGTCGGTGTCCTTGTTGACCATCAGATACATGGCACGCGTTAGGCCAGCCCAGCCCATGTATACTTGCATTTGCACGTAATGCTGCGGTTTGGACTCCTTTACGCCTTTTTTGACCATCGTTGCAAACGACTTGGCATTTGCGGTCTTGAATTCCAGCAAATGCGGCGTCTTGGGCGCCTCCGGCAAGCCCATCCCAACGCCATCCAGACTGCCGGCAAAGTGACCGCCAATGGCCTTATAACGCCACTGGCCACCGTCTGCGTCCTTATCCCATACGTCCACCCCTATGGCACGCAAGTCGGCCACAAGGCGCGGCTCTTGGTGGTTGCCTGAGTCAAACAAGCGCAACATCCTGCCGTCAAAGTTAGCCGGCTTTGCCCAGCGGAAACTAAGCCACAGGTATCTGTCGCACTCGTGGCCGATCTCGCTGGCGCCGAGATGCGGGCGCCCCTGCCGGTCGGCGCTGGTTTCGTAGTGCCGGAATATTGCGGATCTGGTGCTGTTCTGCGGTTCTGGTATCTCTGCCATGATTCCTCCGTAATTATTTAATTGTTTTTATAATTTTTAACAAGTTTTTAATAATTGAATTTTGCCATAACAATTGAATCTCAATTTCACCAAGACAATAAAAATCAATACCATGTAATTCTTTTTTATATTTACTTTTAATATTATTTAAACCATTAATGCAAAAACTTTGATCTTCTTTGTATTCTTTTATTTCTTTTTTAATTTCTTCTAGCGTAAGTGAATTTTCATTTTCCCAAAGCATTTTATTAAAACTTTTGCGTTTCATGATTCCTCCGTAACGCCGGGGCATTGCTGCCCCAGCGGGTTATCTACTTACGTGCTGACCACGGTGCCGCTGGCGCTACCTTGCCTGTGGCAAAGCCTGCCGGTGCAGCCGGTTTCGCTTTTGCAACCGGTGCGCCGTTGACGGCGCTGTAGCCTTTGATGCGGTTGGTCATCTGGCCGCTTTGCGGGTTCATCTCCTGGCCAACATCGACCGTCAGCGGCTTGTTGTGCAGTTCGCCAGAATCCCACTCGTCACCGCAGAACACATCCACGCAATGGCAGATCGCCGAGAGTTCGCGCTGCGCGATGCTGACCGCGGTAGCGTTCGGGTTGATGAGATTCAAACGCGTCCAGAGTTTCCGGCCGACGTGCTTGCTGTCGCCTATGACCTCCATCGTCAACTGCAAATACTCGCCGGTGCCGGCTTTCGTGTCTTTCATTTCGCTGTCGGTGATAATTACTTCATACCGGCCGGCAGGAAGTGCGTCAAAAGATTGTTGCGGCTCGACGTTTGCTGCGTTGAAATTGATTGTGGCCATGCTATTTTCCTTTAGGTTGTTTGGGTTCTGCGGTGGTCGTCATTGCGTCTGCCAATTGTGACCAATCAAGCGGCAGTGAATCGGGCAAGCTGTAGCGGTTTTTAGCAAGATAAGCCGGTTTCTCGCTGGTATATAACAGGCGTTCGCCGGTCGAAATTCCGCGGCTGACTTTGTTGTTAAAACCTACGTCGGACGATTTGACGATCGTCTTGTAGTTTGCAAAGCCCACAATGTCGCACCACTCCTGCACCAGCGCACTGCTACGCGCTTGCAGTTTTGGTTGATACCTTTCGTAAGGCTCCACTTCAGGGCTATCAAACCGCTTGATCTCGCAGTGCGCCAGCAGGATAGACGCCATTCCTTTTGCACGCAGGGCGGTCAGATCCTCCAGCACCTTGCGCCAGAGATCCGCGGCAATCACCGCACCTTTGCCGTATGCCAGATCCTTAGCTTCGTATTGCGAATTGATTTGCTCCCATATCAGGTTGTCCAACCAGTCAAGCGAGTCAATCACGACGGTTTGAAAGTCATGCTCTTCCTTGAGCGCCGTCAGTGCTTCCTGCACATCCTCGTAACTCTTGGCGACCGGGAAGTGGTCAACCTCCAGCCTGCCCAGCCCATCCTCGGTCAGGATAAAGATCGGGTTGGGGGCGCTGGCGCCAAAGGTGGTCTTACCCAATCCATGTGGGCCGTAGACCATGATACGGGGCGGCGCTAACGTGGTGTTGCGACTAATTGCCTGTAAGTTAATTGCCATAAATCCTCCGATTAAAAACTAAAAAGTAATACGATGAAAATCCAACCTGCCGCGAGTGTTGCGATGGCGCACGCGGCCGCGCCTGTGATTTCTAGAAAGTTCATTATTCGTCCTCGTTGGCGATGTCTTGCGCCAGCTCGTCAATCAGATCGGTGTCCTTGAGCCAGAGCCAGAGCAATTCGGTCACTGCCTTGCGTTCACGGTCGACGCGCTCTTTAAACAAGTAGGGGTGCATGTTGCTCATGGCGGCCAGATAAAGCTCGGCCATGTAACTGGCATCGCGCTCCTCGGTCAGGATGTCATACAGGTCAATGCGCGCACGACCTTTTTCGGGATACTGGCCATAATCCATCAGAGTTTCGACGGCCTGCTCTATGGCCTGTTCGCGGTGGGATTCCGTAACCGCAGCTTGCTTGCGGTTAAGGGGGTAACAGCGGGGGCAATCTTCGGCACCGCAGAGGCAGCGTTCTGGTGTTGGCATTTTGTTTCCTTTCGGTTGGTAGGTTGCTGCGTTATTGCGCTGGATTGCGGGGAATGCGGATACAGGTGACTGGTCATTTGCCCAGCAGGGCCATCTGAAATTCGGCCATGTAGTAATTGCGGTTGTCGCGCACAGGAAACAACTCGCCAGGAACAAAGGTAACGCGGAGTTTTTGAGCGTTGGCGAAAATCCACTCAGCACCTTTTGCGCAAACCGCAATGATGGTTTTTTCGGCAAACGCAGCGGCTTTAGGGGTAGCGGCGCTGGCGATCAGTTGTTTGGCGATTTCTTCAAAGTTCTGGACGGCTTGTTGTTGGTTCATGTTGTTTCCTTTCGGTTAATGGGTTTTTAACGTGTTGCCCACAAGAACGCATTGCGAGAAATTGTTAATGTGCGTTTACGTGCAGTTAAAGTCTTGCGGCATTCTGCAATAAGAATTTTGTCTTGAGCAAATAAGGCATGGCACAAAGCCGAGGACGCTTGTTCCAAACAACGCATTGCGTTGTCGTATTTGATTTCTGCGATTTGCGGGGAAAGAGTTTTCATTTTATTTCCTTTTGGTCGGTTGGTTGTTTGCTGCGATGTAGGTAGATTATCCCTGTGTAGACACCGTGTCAAGTATATTTGTGCATTTATTTTTATATGGTGTAAGATAGCGACACGTTATCAACCACAGGGAGTTCTAATGTATCTTACCGTTACAGATGCCGCCAAACGGTTAAAAGTTAGCCGACAATGGGCTACAACGCTGATAAATCAAGGAAAAATAGCCACAACCATTCTTGCCGGCCGGCGCGTAGTTATTGCTGATAAGGCGTTTGCCGCGCTGGAACGAGGGCGCCGGAAGGCGGGGAAATGAATGAGCTGGCTCTTTTCGCAGGCGCTGGTGGAGGCATTCTCGGGGGAAAACTGCTTGGATGGCAAACTGTTTGTGCCGTTGAATGGGAACCCTATCCCGCAAGCGTACTTGTCGCAAGACAAAATGACGGTATTCTCCCGCCTTTCCCGATTTGGGATGACGTACGCACCTTTGACGGAAAGCCGTGGCGAGGAATTGTTGACGTTGTATCTGGCGGGTTTCCCTGCCAGGACATCAGCGCAGCAGGACACGGCGCAGGCATCTCCGGCAGTCGATCAGGACTCTGGTCTGAAATGGCAAGGATTATTGGGGAAGTACGACCACGATACGCGTTTGTGGAAAACAGCCCAATGCTCACTTCTCGCGGACTTGGAACAGTCCTTGGAGATTTGGCCGCGATGGGGTTTGATGCAAGATGGGGTGTCGTATCAGCAGCAGACGTTGGTGCGCCACATCTCCGAGAGCGAATCTGGATTGTTGCTAAATTTCCCGACACCAACAGTGATGGATTCAACTCTATCCTGCAAAGGCAAAGCGGGCGCAAAAGGAAAACACAGTGTGCAACTGTCTCACCTAGCAACCAGTGGGGCTTTGATGACAGAAAATCATTGGGAAACTCAGGACAAATTGAGGGAAATGGGGATGCTGTCTGCGGCAGAGAAACGACAGAGATTTCCGACAGTAACAGCAACAGCCAATCAACTGGCGCCATCAATGCAGAGCAGGTATTCCAATCCGATTTTCCCGACACCGACAACGGGAGGCGGGGGTGGCGAGAGATCAGCGGAGAGGGCGGGGACAGGCGATCTGAATTTTATGGCGAGAACGAACAAATGGCCGACACCGGATACGAGAGGGTTTGTCAACAAGGGATCAGTAACGATGTTGGCGAAGATGACGAACTCCCGAGAGGAATTCAGCCGAATGGCTTATCGGTGCGCGGCTTCAAAGAAGGAAAGGATATGGCCGACCCCAACAGCGCACAATGCAAAAGAAGCAGCATATCCAGCGGAATTCCTCAGAAAAACGCCAACATTAGCGGCCACGGTAGCAATGCGGAAGTTTCCGACACCTCAAGCATCCGACAATCGGGATCGGGGGAATATGAGCAACCCTTCCATTCAGCGGAGAGTTGCAATGGGCAAACAAATAATGCTCAGTCAATCGGTGGACAACAATTCTGGCCAACTGAACCCAACGTGGGTCGAGTGGCTAATGGGGTGGCCGCTAGAGTGGACAGACTTAAAGCCATTGGAAACGGACAAGTTCCAAGAGTGGCAGCAACAGCATTCAAACTTCTAGCGGGAGAATTCTAATGCACCACAAAGCAAAAATACCATTCTGCATAGTGCAGGAAGCCCGACAACAGCGGCAGCGGTTCGGGCGCTCTTATGCCCAAATAGGCGCTTTTTATGATGTGAGTATGTGGACAGTTCGTTCGTGGTGCGAATACCAAACGAGGATTACGCGATGAGAAAATGCAAACATGGAATGACAGATACGCCAGAGTGGAATACATGGCAGTCAATGCGGAACAGATGCAATACTAAATCTGCTGGCAATTATGATTTGTATGGAGGGCGTGGAATAAAAGTCTGTGATCAATGGAATGATTTTAAAAATTTCTTTTTTGACATGGGAAAAAAGCCAGAAGGTCATACGTTAGACCGCATTGACGTTAATGGTGATTACTCAAAAGAAAACTGCCGCTGGGCAACTGATAGCCAACAAAACAGAAACAAACGAAACACTAAGAAATTTTTATTTAATGGCGAAATGCTTTGTTTGATTGAAATTGCCGAAAAATCAAACATTGATTACAACCGATTTTGTTCAAGAATATTTAAGTCTGGTTGGACTATTAAGGACGCAGCGTTAATCCCAGTGTCAAATCGTACTAGGGTGACGCGATGACCGAGAATAATCCCGTTGTCGAGCTGCATCCTAAAGTCTTACTGGATGCCGCGCTTAAATACGCGCTCCGCGGCTTTCGCGTCCTGCCGCTTAACGGCATACGCGCAGGCGTCTGCACCTGCGGCGACACTGACTGCCGGTCGCCCGGCAAGCATCCGCTGACGCCACACGGCGCAACCGAGGCCAGTTCTGATGAAATGACGATTCGCGGCTGGTGGTCTAAGTGGCCAACCGCCAATATCGGGCTGGCCATGGGTGATGCCGGCTGCGTGGCGCTCGATGTGGATACGCGCAACCTCGGGCATCTGTCGTGGGAGGCGCTCATACAGGCCAATGGCGCACTGCCAGAAACGCCTACGCAGCGCAGCGGGAACGGGTGGCACTATCTGGTCAGGATAGATGCCGAGGCTGTCAGGCGGTGTCGTGGCAAGCTGGCTCCGGGTATCGATGTCAAGGCGAACGGTTACATCGTGGCTGAGCCCAGCATCCACCATTCGGGGCGGCGGTATGCTTGGGACGACGGGCTGGATCTGCTGGCCGGCTTTACCCCGGCACGCGCTCCGGTCTGGCTGGAACGGATGCTCATGGAGCCAGCAGCGGAAACAGGGGGGTCCAGCTCTCCCAATTTGGGAAATTACACCTTGCCGGTGCAGCTCGCCGAGGCCGCAGACGCTTTGACGGTGCTCGATGCCGAGGACTATCACCAATGGATCGAGGCCGGGATGGCGTTGCACGCGACCGGATTGGGTGATCTGGCCTATCAAGTATGGGTGGAGTGGTCTGGCCAGTCGGGAAAGTTTGACCACAAGGTTCAGCGTGCGAAATGGCTGTCCTTTTCAACCAACAGGTCGGCCGGCGTGACGATTAAAACCCTATTTTCTCGCGCTCAAGCGGCAGGATGGAAAAACCCCATGTCAGGCACCGGGCAGGCACCGAAAACCACAGAACCCGAAATCACAATATCCGACCTAGAAAAACAATTATTGGCATTTAATGCCTTTGCCGATCCATTCACGGCAATACCCCACTTCGTCGACCGCTGGATACCGCACAACGAGGTCACTCTGCTGGCCGGTCACGGTGGCAGCGGTAAATCTTATGTTGCCATGTCACTGGCCATCCATGTTGCGCTAGGACGCCCATTCTGCGGTCTGGCAACGGTGGCAGCACCTGTCCTATTCTTTAGCGGCGAGGACGGCGCACAGGTCGTTTTGAGGCGCTTCCACAGCCTGTGCAAGGCATTATCTGTGGCGCCGGCAGACTTGGAGGGCAAGTTGCTGCTGCTCGACGCTTCCGACATAGATCCGGCACTGCACCGGGAGAACCGCGGTGTGACAGAAACCAAGCTGCTCGGCGCCCTGTCCGAACTGGTCGCCAAACTCAATATCGGGCTGGTGGTGGTCGACAACGCCAGCGATACCTTTGACGATGACGAGATTAAACGCGCAAAGGTGCGGCAGTTTGTGCGCTCTCTGCGCTCACGCATTGCCCGGCCTGATCGCGCCGTCCTGCTGCTGGCACACGTTAACAAGGTATCTGCCATTAATGGACGCGAGGCCGGCCGGGAGGATTATTCAGGTTCTACCGCGTGGCACAATTCGGTGCGCTCTCGCCTGTCGCTTAATGTTGAAAAGGACGAGAATTCTCTGGTAATTGAACACCAGAAGGCCAATCTGGGGCCGCGTGCAAAGCCCGTAAACCTGCGCTGGCACGACGGCGTGCCACTTGAGGACGGCAGCTTTACCGATGTTGGCGCCGCCGCCAGTGCTGCCATTCTTGCCGCCGCACACCGCAAATCCGCGGATCTGGCAAAGGGCGTGTTGGTCGGCATGATTAAAGATTTTAATAATCGCGGCGAAACGGTGACCACCTCCAACACTGGCCCCTACTCGGTTTGGATCATGTTAAGCAAGCGTTCAGGCTTTCCCAAAAGCGTTAAATCGTCATCCGATTTAATGGATTTATTGGCCGAAATGCAGGCCGATGGAACCGTTTATCGGTCAATATTTAAGACCAAAGACCGCAAAAAGAAGGAGGTGTTTATTGCCGGAAGTGCGCCAATGCCAGAAGAAAATGATGGGAATGGGGAAGAATGAGATGTTAGTAAGGACTAACATATTTGCGCCAAAGACGCCAAAAAGTGCGCCGCGCAATACCCCCCATACCCCCCCGTCGCGGTGCGGCGCATTGGCGCACCGACCGCGCCGATGTGCGCCATTGTTAAACATAGCGCGCATTGGCGCACATTGGCGCGCATTGGCGCAAAATAACTAAGGATTGAGATGACACCAACGCAGCGCAGTTTGGCATTTTTACGGGATGAGGGTTATCTGGTCGCAATCGTCGAACACTGGAATCCGTTCGCACGCATCCGGCAGGATCTGTTTGGGTTTATAGACCTGCTGGCCATCCGACGGGATGAAACACTGGCGGTGCAGGTCACGGCCAGCGGGGTGTCTGCCCGGGTTCACAAGATCGAATCCAGCCCACACCTCGGACGGGTTAGGGAGGCCGGCTGGCGGCTGCATGTCCACGGCTGGCGAAAAAACGCAGCCGGCAAATATGTGATGCGCGTGGTCGACCTGTCTTGACACCTTGACTTTTAAGATTTATTCTTATGGTGCGCGTATCTCCTCCGAGCGTGCAAACCCTGCGTAACCGCGGTCGGCGCCATGCGGGGGCGTCCATTAGGAAGTGACCGCGGTTACTTTTAAGGAATTGCATGAGTGACGTTGCCGATTTTGTTCTGGTGCTTTTCCATAGCGGAACGAACGCGCATCTCTTGCATTTGCAGACAGACTCATTTTCCGCGCATTCTGCGCTGAAAAATTACTACAAAGAAATTATCAAGCTGACGGACAGCTTTGCCGAGTCGTATCAAGGCCGCTATGGGCTGATTAACGACTACTCGTCCGACTACCATCTACCGATGGATGAACCCATAGCCTACGTTGCCGGGTTGCAGGCGTTCGTGCAAGAGTCTAGACAGCATCTGCCGCAGGATTCAGAATTGCAGAACTTGGTCGACGAGATCGCGGATCTCATCAACGAAACACTTTATAAACTGAAGTTTTTAAACTAGGAGAATCACATGGAATACGGCACAAAAGGCGCCAAAATCCCCGCGGTTAATTCGTCGACCGGTGGCGGCGAACGCAAAGAAAAAGAACGCAACGGCGTGGGTATGGGCAAGGCCGATGCGGTTGGTGCAGACAAACAATACGATACCGGCAAGACCGAGGGCGTCTGTTTTACGCACAACCGCGGCGACTATTACCCGAAATAAAGCATAAAAGCGAAAGCCCGACGCGGTAAGGCGTCAGGCTTTCTAACCAACGACAATAGAGGAGGTATTGCAGTGGCTGATTCAGATTCTACATGCAAAAACTGCCAGTTCTATACGGCAGGTAATTTTCTAGGGCAATGTCGGCGGTATCCGACTTTTATGAACCGGCACCAGAACGAATGGTGCGGTGAGCATGTCTTGCAATGCGTCAGCGAACATTATTCGCCGGTCGCGGTCAGGTTTGTCGATAAACAGGAAGATGCACCAAGAAAACGCGGGAGGCCAAGAAAATCATGAAGCTCAAACCCCGCGCAGATAAGATCGTGGTGTTGCCGTTGCCACGCATTAAAAGCGAAATCATCGAAGTCGTGATGACCGAGAACGATAACATGGGAACCGTCGTGGCCGTAGGGCCCGGCGGGTGGAACGCCAAAGGTAAGATCGAACCGACGCCGGTCGCAGTAGGCGATCTCGTGCGGTTCGGCACGATGGGCAAGGATGAATACCTAAAGTATTCAGAGTATATCGAAGATGGCGTAAAGTATTTAATCATGTCGTGGAAGGACATTTGCTTTGTCCAAGAAGCGGCTTAATTTTTTAAGGATTTAAAATGTCAAACTCAAACGAAATCGCAATCGGCGTTGCTTATCTGGATCAGGATATTATCGGTTCAAACTATTCGCTAGTCAGCGCACAGACCGGCCAGTTGGGATACAACACCGGCAGTGCTACCGCTGTGCCTGCCGCTGTTACGCAAGCAACCAGCAAGTCGACCGGTGTGACAATCAATGCGCCATGCGGCACGATCACAATGAACAACGCCGCTATGCTGACAACCGCAATTGTTTCTTTTACCGTTACCAACAGTTATGTCAGCGCGTATGACATTCCGGTCATTGCGATCAAGTCAGGCGGCACCGCGGGTGGCTATTCGATGGATATCGGCGCCGTGGCCGCGGGTTCGTTTTCGGTGACGATACAGAACATTACCGGCAGCACGCTTACAGAGGCAATCGTTCTGTCGTTTGCTCTTGTTCACATCGCACAACAATAATCATGCCGCTTAACAAGTCCACATCGAAATTAGCCTTTTCTAAGAACGTCAAGGCTGAAGTCGGCGCCGGCAAGCCTGTTAAGCAGGCTGTGGCCATCGCTTATGCAGTCAAGCGGGAAGCATCTAAAAAGGCTAAAAAGAGATGACCTCCGCGTGGCAGAAGAAGTCTGGTAAGAACCCGGCCGGCGGTCTTAACGCCAAAGGCCGCGCCAGCTATCACGCCGAAACAGGCGGCACGCTCAAGGCGCCAGTTAAGGCGGGGGATAATCCCCGCCGCGCTTCGTTCTTGGCGCGTATGGGCGGTATGCCGGGGCCGGAGCATAAGCCCAGCGGTGAACCAACACGCCTGCTGCTCAGTCTGAAAGCGTGGGGTGCAAGTTCTAAGGCCGATGCCAAGAGCAAAGCGGCCGCGATCAGCAAGCGCAATAAAAAGACGAAATAATGCCCACACTGGCAGAAGTTCTTGATTTTATCAAGGCAGCTAAAAAGGGCGCCGCGACGAAGATCAGTGATTTGATCAATCAAGATCCGCAGCAACTGTCTATGGAAGGCAGGGCTAATTTCTTGCCGTATCAGGACACGCTGCCCGGCTCTGTGATGAACCAGCGAAGCTGGGCATTGCCCGGTATAGCCGCTGGCGGTATCAATGCTATAACGGCGCCGCGACGAGCTATGCAGGGCGTTTATGAAGCAGACGAATCCGGAAACATAACGCCGACGTTTAATGCGCCGGAAGAAGCGCAGAATGTATCGTTAAGTATGTTGGGCGGAGGTGGTGTGGCGTCGCGTGGTGCGCCGGCTGGTTCGTTGGGGATGAATGTGTGGCATGGCTCCCCACACCGTTTCCCGCCGACAGCCAAGAATCCGTTGGGTGAGTTTGACCCGACAAAAATTGGAACGGGCGAGGGAGCGCAGGCTTACGGGGTTGGGGCTGGTTATTTGGCAGAGCATCCGGAAGTGGCACGTGGATATGCTCAAAATGTCAGGGCTAAAACGCCATCAACAAATTTTAAATTGCCGGATGGACGTGATGTAAGGTTGATAAATGGCACCGATTGGTATTTGGGTAATCAGCCTATTACACACGATACGGCAACTAATTTATGGATTAAGGCTGGAAATAATCAATCCAATTTATATAAAGTTGATTTACCCGACGAACACATAGCGAAGATGCTGGATTGGGATAAGCCGCTGAGTCAGCAGAGCGCGGATGTGAAGAAGGCAATATCATCAGACCCGCGAATTGCAAGACTTATCGCCAGCGGCAAAATAGATGATATGTATCAAAGTGGTGGTGAGTTTTACCGCGCCGTTAATAGCAAATATGCTAACGATGCTCCTGCTCACATATCTTTAGACGCGGCAGAAAATGCAGCACAAGCAAATGCTTCCCGATATTTAAAATCGCTAGGCATCCCCGGAATCCGTTACCTAGACGGCAGTTCCCGCGCAGGCGGCAAAGGCACAAGCAATTTCGTTGTATTTGACCCCAAGCACATGAACATAATAGGACGAGAATAAATGAAACAAACCATTAAAAAATGTGCTTCTTTTTTTCGTCAATAAAAAGAACTTATGATCCCACCGCATGAACCGACAGAAGCACACCGCAAAAAGGTGCAACGCGCCAGCGGGTTAGGACTGCCACACTCGCAAATATGTGCGCTTGTCGGTATCAGTGAGCCAACGCTCAGAAAATATTACGATATTGAACTGGCACTTGGTAAGGCAGAAGCCAGTTCTGCGATAGCCGACACGCTGTTCAACAAGGCGCAGGCCGGCGACACGACCGCAATGATCTGGTGGACTAAGGCACAGATGCGTTGGTCTGAAACCAGCACCATGCAGATGGCGAACGCCGACGGCACGAAGATCGAAGGCATTAACGTGGTGTTTGTAGATCCCAAGCCGCGGGTGTGACCGTGGATCTAGAGTCAGTCTTTGCCAGAGCAGAGTTTCCGCGCAAGCTCGAC